>BNJT01001467.1_pt1 | contig 212095 bp, 189 predicted proteins | sample 8540491 | NCBI WGS metagenome assembly BNJT01 (sample SAMD00202455, study PRJDB9452) | human saliva metagenome | host: Homo sapiens
CTTCATACTCGCTTCCATCTGTCGATCCATGATTAGCCCAGTCATCTATCAAATCATGTTTTATATTTACAAGCATCATTATCAGCTCCCGTATCTATCTTAACTGATTTTTAATGATGTCACTGTTATTCCACCTCGATATTAACAGTATCTTCTCCTTTGCCTGTTTTAAAAGCACATCGCCCAATGTTGCATCACCTCTAACAGTAAATATATCATTACCATCATGGCTTGTAATCATCGTATTTAGCTACAGTTCCGCCATCTATTATTACAGTGTCTTGATTTTTCTCTCCACCAGCATTACCCCATATCTATTTTTGTAGAGCTAACACTGCCATATTTCATTTCACCATTTATTTCTGCATCAGATTTTTCTATCTTAAGCACATCGTCGCCATCGCCCACTTTTTATAACATCATTACCATCATCTTTAAAAGCCATTTAATCCACTGCTACATTCTACACCTTCTTTTTATAGTTATAGTATCATCGCCATCCTTTGTGTCGATGAGTAGTTTTTCATAGTATTGCCATTGTCTGGATCGTAATTTATCAAGCTGTGATCTATGATAGTTTCTGTGTCAGGGTCATCATTTGGATTTTATATCCTGTGTGATGTCGATCTTATCATCATTATCAATGATCTTGCCCCTCAGCCTCGCCAGATGTGATAGGCTGCGTTGTTTGTAGTCACGCTAAGAGTTACGCCCTCTTTATAAACGCCGTAGTCTTTTATGCCAGGAGCGATATTTGTACCGAGATCCTCGCGCTTGTGCCCTCATTTTGGTTGCCAGCTGTTTGACCGTAGTCGTCAATCACTTGCACTCTAACCCTTTACATTTGCGATATCACTTGGCGCGATGCCGCTTATCGTACCGCCATTTTTGTATCGGCGTCCAGCTATGCCCGCCATCAAGTGAATACTCCATAGCGTTTGAGTAGTCACTGCCAGCGCTTGTACCACTCGAATTGAGCGTTAGATCTGTAGGTGTAGTTGAGTTTGTAGCAGATGATAGGCCTAGATTATAGACTAAATGGCTTGGAGTTGCCTCTCTTGCCTCACCGTTGCCATCAAGTGATATCTTGATGGCCACTGGAGTGTTAGTGCTGATCCGCCTATATCGCCAGCTCCAGCGTCATTAGCGTCCGCATAGCCGCCGATTTGACTATTAAAAGAGTCAAAAGCCCTGTTTGAATCAGGTACATTTATAATCATCAGTAATGTTTGAGTAGTGACCGCCCTCTTCAAAGCTAGCAGACACCTAAACTTACACCATCTCCACCAGCATTACCACCTTGGTTACCACCAGCTGCAGTCTCTTCAAGGTCTGTGATGTTTGCGCTATCAAAAGAGCATTTTGAAAGTAGCGCAGACCTCTGGGTTAGCACTCTTGTGCTTTTCGCCCTCTTTTGGATCAAGCGAGAGAGTATCTTCGCCTACTACTGGAGACCTCCTTGCCGATCATTTGCAGCGATGACTACCTTCGCATCAGCTGAAGTTGTCTTTATGCTCTCTCGCCCTCGTACAAGCTATCGCCAACTTTTAAAAATTTCTCTCATTTCCACTTTTATCAACTGCAATCACTTCAGTTTGACCTGAAATTGATTTTTATACTCCTAGTTTTCGTTGCCATGTTCATCCTTGTTAATTTATGCATCACATTTTAATGAATTTTTATAATTCATGTATATTGTACTCAGATACAATAAAGCCCTTAAATTCGGCATTTAGGACACATATATGACAATTTTACGTTATCAAATTCTATATCATTTTTGATCAAAAATGAGACAATTTCATTTTATCCGTCTTATCTTTTTAAGAGAGATTCAATTTAACGTGTTATTTGCGTTATAAAACTTATTAAGTAATCTTTTAAATTTTTGTAAAAACTTTTGTAAAGTACGATACTTTAGATGTGATAAAATCCTCTCAAATTTCTAAAAAGGATCAAATGAGAAGCGACATAATCAAAAAGGCGTACACAAGAGCCCCACACCGCTCACTTTTACGTGCGACTGGGCTAAAAGATCGAGGACTGCTAAGCCATTTATCGGCGTTGCAAACAGCTTTGATAGAGATTATCCCTGGGCACTTTTTCTTAAACAAATACGCTCCACTTTACAAAAGATGAGAATTCGCAAAAATGGCTAAAGTGCCGTTTGAGTTTAACTGCATCGGCGTCGATGATGGCATAGCGATGGGGCATGGGGCATGCTATATAGCTTTGCCTAGCCGCGAGATCATCGCAAACTCTATTGAGGACCGTGATGATGCGCACGCGCTTGACGCGCTTGTTTGTATGCCAAACTGCGACGAGATCGTCCCTGGCATGGTTATGGGCGCTTTAAGGGTCAATGTCCCAACCATTTTCGTAAGCGGCGGGCCCTATGAGAAAAGGCCACACAAAGATGGTAGCAGGCCGATCGATCTTGCGACTGCGTTTGAGGGCGGTTGGTAATTGAGACCAAAGAGATAGACGAGGCCGAGCTAAGAGATATCGAGGTGCAACGCAGTGTCCGAGCGGTGGCAGCCGTAGCGGTATGTTTACGGCAAATTCTATGAGAACACGCTTTTGCGAAGCGATGGGTATAGCTCTCCTGGCAACGCAGCACCATCTTGGCACTTACTCCAGAGCGCGAAGAGCTCATCAGACAGAGCTGCTCGCGAGTTGCCAGATCGCCCTTGATGAGAAATTTAAGATAAAGAAACATACTAAATGAAAAGGCGATCCGCAACGCACTTGTCGTTGATATGGCGATGGGTGGAAGCGACAACACCGTCCTCTCACATGCTAGCTATCTCAAGAGAGGCTGGCGTAACTTTGAGATAAAAGAGCTAAATAAGATCAGTCAAAACATCGCTCACATCGCTAGAGATCAGCCCAAGCTTGCCGCACGTGCATATGGAGGACGTCGGCAGAGCTGGCGCGTAGAATGCAGTGATAAAAAGAAATTTCACGCAGAGACCACTGGCATGCTGCTTTAGGGCAACCTAACAGTTAGCGGCGAGACTTTGGGCGAGCGCGTAAAAGCAAGTGACATCAAAGATGAAAGCATCATCCACAAGGTGGAAATGTCTATTCTCAGGTCGGCGGACTTGCCATTTTTGTTTGAAACGTAGCCGAACAAGGCTGTGTTATCAAGACGGCCGGCATCGTTGGCGAGCGTAATTGAGCAGGCAAAAGCGGTCTGCTTTAACTCACAAGATGAGGCCATAGCTGGTATCTCAAGCGGTAAAAGTAGGGTAAAGGCGACGTCGTCGTCATCCGCTACGAAGGCCCACGTGGGGACCAGGCATGCAAGAGATGCTAAGCCCTACTTCACTCATCATGGGACGAGGACTTGGCGCGGACGTAGCACTCATCACAGATGGTCGCTTTAGCGGGGCGACAAAGAGGTCTAAGTATCGGCCACGTGAGCCCAGAAGCAGCTGAAGGTGGCATGATAGGCCCTGCTACGAGATGGCGACATCATCGATATAGACGTCGATAAATACGAGATAAACGTTCGCCTAAGCGAAGCCGAGATCGCAAAGAGAAGAGCAAGATTTAAACCAGTAGATAAGGCGCTAAGCTCTCGCTGGCTAAGGCAGTATCAAAAAGCTAGTCACAAACGCAAGCAACGGAGCGATATTAGAGGCATGGAGCTAATAGTAGATTTAAGATAAGCAAACTATTTTTAATAAAGCAAAAACCTTATGTTTGTCTGGTTCATAGGTCTTTATGGTTTAATATGTGCCAAAATAAATTTTCTTTTCAAGAGTGCGTAACAAAATGCAAAAGCCTAAAAATCGGCGTGATAATAGCTTCATCTTTAAATAGAAACAATTTGCTTTTCTCTGCGCTTCATTGTATTCTGTCCTTATTCAAAACCGAAGTCCTGATTATGTCTTGATCGTTGACGATAATCAAAACGAGACAATAAGTAAAAGATATACAGCGGAGGAATTTCTAGACCCTAGAAAATAATAAAAATTCACTATCAAAACCTACAAACCCCAAATATGAGTGGAACCGGAGCTTGGAACTCCGGGATTAAGTGGTATGATTTTTACTGAAGATGATTATATAGCTATTTTAGATGACGATGATAGCTGGCATAAAGAGTATATCGATAGTTGTTATGATGCGGTGACATCATCGCCTAAAATGCCTGATGCCAGTCTTTGCCTTTATAAAGCGAAGTGATTGTGATATGTATAGCTTCTTTGACGCAAGATATAAGCATTAACAACTTTTTGAAGGCAATCCAGGCATTCAAGGTAGTAATATGCTTTTTTCGTTTCGGTGCTTTTAGAAGCATAGACGGTTTTGATGAAACACTTGCAAGCTGTACGGATAGAGACTTAATGATTCGTTTTTACAAAAAGTATTCAAATAAAAATATAAAGATTGTTCCAAAAATACTTGTCAATCACTTTGTGTTCTCAAAAGATAGCGTTACATCAAATTTTACTACTAAAACAGATGGCTTAAATAGCTTTCATATAAAATATATCAGACTCTACTCTCAAGACTTGCTTGATCAAAGCTTTTACAAAGAGCCAAAAAGGCTTTTTGAATTACCAAGAAACAGATAATATCGAGTAAATTTCTAACCCTACCCGCATAAATATGCCAAAACAGAAAAAGATAGTAATTGGCGTTGCCGTTCATAATAATAAAAAGTACATTACGTCACTGTTTGAGTCGATTCTCGCGCAAAATGACGTAAAACGCAACGTTTGATTTTAGTAATGGATGATAATTCCAGTGATAGTTGGAAAAAAACAGCGTTAGCGATGTTCTTAGAAGCGAAAAAGTAATAGTTGTAGGTACGAAAAATGTATCACGCTGACCAAAACGAGAAATGATATAAACCACCATATAAGAACACTTTTTTGAAAATGTAGCTTTTATGGGACGACTAGACGCCGATGATGAATATGCAAGCAAAGATGTTCTTTCAAAGATAGAGCCTATCGTGATGATATCAAGCCCGATGTTCTGGTGGCAGGAAACTATCTTTGGCTTGATGGAAAAAGTTATTGATCGAGTTAATAGAGCAACGCCAAAGCTAGCCGATACGACATATCTTTTAAATCGTTTGAAGCAGATGAGCGAAGGTAGTAGCCAAGGCGGAGCTTCCGTCTATAATGTTTTTATGACGCCAAATAGCCTACAAGATTATCCTAAAATTTCAAGCGCGGAAGATCATTTTTGTTTGTGCGGCTTTTTACTCAATGATAGGAAATTTAAAAATAGAATTATGAAGATGTTTTACTTACGATTTATAATCTAAGCGGAAGCAAAACAGCAGACAACAAGCAAACAGAAAAATACCTAGAGTGCTAGAAACAACTATATGAGGAAGCGTTACGGCTATGCAAAATGAAGCAAGAAAAATAAAAAGCTAAAGATATCTTAGATGATATGGGGATAAAAAGATGTTCATTATCTTGGACAAGGCTTTGAAAGGTGTCGTGTTTCATGATAATACGCACGTATATAAAAGTAATCATGCCGTAAGGGTAAGAATAAATGGAATACCTATAGACATCTAACCTTTTTCTTTGAAAAAGAGGTTTTAAAGTCATTTTATCATCTTGAAGAAGTAATAGAACACAAAAAGGTATTTATTCAAAAATATAAATACGAGCCGTCTACTCCAGTGGATAGGGATTGCGCAAAAAGATATTATTCTATTTTAACTGAGTGCTGGCAAAAAGATTATAGTACAGGATTGCAAAAAGAGAATGTATTCGAGTGAGGCGAGTACTGAAAACTAGTAGATATGGATGCTGGCGTATATTATAGCGATAATCTATTTTTAAATGCATGCATTAGAATGTATCTATTTTTTACATGAACAGGACAACCCGCAATTAAAAATACTGCAAAGAAGCGCGGTTAATAATTTTGACCCTACCCCAACTAGAAGGTGCGCGTGATTTTATAAACGAAGTGTTTTCTAGTACTAGTATTTTGCAGAGTCAAAGATAGTATTTCAAGATATGCTATAATAAATATTTCAGAGTAGAGAATGGGTATAATGCAAAAACGCTCCCGCATCTTGAGGGACCTATTTTTTCAAAAATAAAAGAAAATCTCTATCTTTGCGATATTCACTTTTCGGATATTGTTTTAAACGAAAACAATGATTTTTGAACCGCAGTCGATCGCTATCGGCTATAAAAAGTTTGTTGCCGTTGAAAAGAGAAGATTTTCTCTACTCATAAAACATACGCGCAAGATGTCCAAACTATAGAAGCAAAATCTAAGCATACTCGTTAGGGCAGCTTTCTTATCCAAACGGTTTTTACGAGGTCGTAGTTTCTATCGACACGAAGCAGAGCAGATTTTGCTAGGCAATTTACAGATAATGCCGATTTTAAAAACTTATAGATATTGTGGAAAAATTGCGTCAAAAACGCATAATTGATAGGTTTGTGATCTATGATACTCAGCCAAACGGCCAGGATAAACAAAGAGTGGTTTAATATTGAAACTAATCAAACCACTCTGTAACAAATATCCCTCATAAGCTCGCAGACTTTATGCCTTTGAAAAATGTGAAGGGATTATGTTTTGCAGATGGACAGCGATGTACTTATTGGCAGGCTAGACATTAATCACTCATTTTTAGCCGATATGATAATCGGAATCATAAAAATGTCTTATTTGTGGTTTTAATATCTATAACAAAGAATCAAAGGCTTATTTGGCTTTTGAAAACGGCGGTTTGTGCCAGAAGTTAGAATGGGACTTTTTGATAAAAGGCGGCTAGCGTTAGACCTTTCAGCAGTTGGTTGGTAGCTAAAACTACAACTTACTTGGTATCGCTCACTAGAAAAACTGCAAAAGATCGCGGATTTTTACTCATAAGAGGCGGAGATAGGCGTAGCGCTACTATATCCATCCGCAAAACTACCGAGCACAACGCTTATAGCTGGATAAATATCTTAGATAGAGTTGAGCAGGGTTATATCCCGAAATGCAGTTTGGTGAGTTTGACTGCAGATGCTCGTTTTATGAGGTGGTACACCAAAGCGCAGTGAAAAAGATGGTAGTGCTTTCTGTTTTAGAAAATTTGACTATTCATAATATACGTATGTGGTTTTCTTTGATTAGCCAAACGTTTCAAAGAAATCTGAGTTATTATTGACGGTGTCTCCGGTATTTCCGAGTATTTATCGAGCGATCGTTCGGCTGCTCAAAATGGGTAACTTTTATCAAAGGTCGCACTTTGCAAACAAAATGCAGTGCGAATATCTAGCGATTCATTGTTAGCGATAACTTAGAATCGATCATAGTGTATGTGTGATACTGATGATGCGCTAATAGGCAAAGAAGCTCTTTGTGATATTTATAAAAAGTACGATATGTGGGCGTAGATATGACTTGCGGGCGTGTGCATCAAACACGCTAGGCTTGAGCCGCACTATCGTTATCCGGTAAATTTATGGAGCCGCGAAAAACCGGTGGTAATGTATGGCAGCATCTAAAAACATTTAAAAATATCTTGTGACTCGGTTCCGCTTTCTTATTTTATGTACGAGAACAAGAAGCAAAAGTTAAGTAAGCGAAATGGATAGAAAAAGTGCATGACTACGCCATGATGGTTCCTATGAGTTGAAATGAGGTTCGTCACCATTGCAGATGGATTTTATCAACTACTACCTACGAGCGTGATTATGATAGAGACGCAAATAGAGCACTAAAAAGAACGCTCCATAAAAGAGATACTACAAAAACCACGCTATCGCCAAAAGATGTAGTTAAAGGGCGAAAAAGTTTCTTTTCACATTGATATGATCGAAATCGATATAACATTTTGAGTGTAATCTAAAATGCAAGGGTGCAATAGACTTGCGGACACGCACCCTCGGCTGAGGTCATGACGATTGAGCGACATAAACGTTTTATTATCGAGAGCAAATCTTTCGGATAAAAATGGGAAGCTTATTAATATTTTGGTGGTGAACCTACTTTACATAAGATTTTTGCGTGATTATAGATTTTACAAAGAGAGTATGCGGATAGCTTTTATCCTGATGTTATTATTCAGGTTGTTTCAAACGGCTTTTACAGAAACAAACAAAAAGAGCTTTTCGCAATCAGGCAGAGGCTATTTAAAACGTTAGGATCGATGTATGGTTCGTTTAAAAGCTAAAATTTGGTCGATTATTTTTACTCCTTTAATGATGCCCCAATCGACGATAGTACAATTTTGAAGATGCGGATTACTCTACAGCGTGCTGGGTTGCTTCTTATTGCGGTATAGGCCTAAATAAAAACGCAGCTTTATGCGGTTGCTCTGTTGCGGCAGTGTTGATGGGGTTTTAGGTGGCGATAAAGGAATAAAACACTAAGAGAAGTATCAACAGTAATTTACAGAGCATTTTAAGAGTTTTGTAAGTATTGCGAATTTTAAAGGATTATGTGCCAAATCGCAGCGACTTTATTCCTAGATGCGAAAGGCGCCATTTAAAGCATTTTCCCCTTCATGCGGAACGAATATACAATGAATATAAGAAATAGTATGAGTAAAACGATTTTTGATTACCGGAGGGGCCGGCTTTATCGGGTCGCATTTATGTGGCGAGAGTTTGTCAAGGAACGCCATAATGTAGCTGTGTGTTGATAATTTTTAGTACTAGGGCGAGAGTCAATATAGCTCATCTAAAAATTATCCAGATTTACTCTTATGGGCACGACATTACTAAACCTATCACTCATTATGTCGTCGATGGTATAATCTAGCTTGTCCGGCTTCGCCGGTAAAAGTATCAAGCAGATCCGTAAAGACTATTGAGACTTGTATATTTGGCACGGCAAAATTGCTTGCGTCTTGCAAAAAATACGGGAGCAAAATATTGCAAGCTTCCAACGAGTGAAGTATACGGCGATCCAAAAGAGCATCCACAAAGGAGGACTACTGAAACGTAAATCCTATCGAGGCTAGGTCTTGTCATGACGAGGAAAAAGGTGCTGAGGCCTTATGCAGTAGCTTTTAAACGGCAATATGACGATCGATGTAAAAATTGCGCGCCTTTTTAACTGCTACGGTCCCTAATATGGCCGAAAATGATGGACGAGTAATTAGTAACTTATAGTGCAATCTCTTAAAAAGTAGAGATATAACGATATTTGGCATGCGGAGTGCAAACAAGAAGCTTTTGCTATATTGATGATGCAATAGATGCGACTTGCACTATGTAAATACCGACAAAGATATAATGGGTCCAGTTAATATCGGCAATCCGGAGGAATATAGCATAAAAAGAGATAGCGTATATGATCGCCTTTTGACAATCTAAAATCATCCATCATACACAAAGAGCTTCCGTCCGATGATCCTAAAGAGACGAAAACCAGATATTACTCTTGCAAAGAGTTTACTCTAGATGGAGTCCAAAAATAGGCATTAGTGAAGGGCTAGAGCGCACGATAGCATATTTTTAAAAACTCAAATTAGCTAACTAATTATATCTGCATAAATATAATTATTTTTCAACCTATCTTTTTCACAAAAGTCTTCTTACAATTTTCTATATACATCAACTAGCCCAGCAGTAATCTCTTTTTGTTGGCAAAAATATGCATATCGATCTTTAGATAAAAATTGACTTCGCTCCGTGCCAAAGAAGGCGGTTTTTGCCTAGCTTTGTGTCGATCATCTCTTTTATAATGGAGCAGATATACTCTTTTGAAAGCCCCTACTAGCCTCCTCTAGGCTCTTTCCCTCAGTAGCAAAGCAAGCGCCGTTGAGAAAGTGCAACCCAGTCCTCATCACAAGCGGGCTAGTAAGTGAGGGTTTTCATTTTGCAGTGAGCCATCTTTTCTATAAAGCGTATCTATACTATTTCCCTCGCTCACTCTTTTTCACGATGATATCGTAAGGCAGATCTTCTAGATATTCCACCAAAGGACGTTTGCCTCGTCTAAAGTCGGCGTAGCGACAGTGGCAAGCGCCATTAGCTCTTTTAGCTCTACTGCGCTATCTTTTTGATGAGTTTGTAGGCCGCTCTTTGAGCACAGACTGGATCAAGCACGACTTTTGCCTTTTGTGTGAGTAGAAAACTCATGCACCACGTCCATTATCTCCTCGCTCAAAGGCATGCCGATCTTTATGGCATCAAAGCTAGTCCTCCGCCAGCGTGCTAAGCTGGTCTTTAACAAGCCAAATTCAAGACAAACTACGCTTTTTTTATCGCGTCTGTAGGTCTCAGCAACTAGCGAGTGACTGCCGTTGCGCTATAGCAGTTTAGCCTAGCGCATGTCTTTATATCGGCCTGAAGCCCTGCTGTAGCCGCTGCATTGCAAGAGCCTGCGATGATTAGATGTCTTCTTCATCGCTTTTCCTTTTGTAATTAGGCTTATTATAGGGGATATTGAGTTAATTTTTTAGGATAAGAAATTCGAGCCAAGAGGCTCAAATGTATGAAAGTTTTATTTAGATCGTTGTCGATCTCGATATATATCGTAGTTGCGTCCATACACTATCAAAGCTTTCGACTTTGCTGGCTCGGCGTGTGCCTATTTTTAGCTCATTTTTCGGCTCAAAAAGATCATTTTTGGCTTACATTTTTATTTTCTAAATTTGAGCTATCAGCTAAGCTAGCGCTCTCGTCACTATCTTTTTGCTCTGCTTTCTGGTGCTGCAAACATATCATCGACCTTTTTCATTCATACGGTCAAGTATCGCTGCATAGTCCTCGCCAAGAAGCGCCCTAAATAACCCATCAGTATCTATGCTCTCGCTTATCTTCTCGTCGCTCACCACGCCGTAGTCCAGCCAAAGCGTGTCGTATCCACTAGTGATATATCTTTTCCGTCGTTTGCGGTGATCGTGATAGTTGCACTTTCACTTTCGCCCTTTATAGTCTCCGATATATACTTCATCATTTACGTTTGTAAAACTCTTACTTTGTCGTGTTTAGTCTATCGCTGACATCAGATGAGACCTCTTTACAATGCCGGCTGTCAGCCATTTTTATTCCTTATTTTTATTTTTATTGCATTTTAGTATATCAAATTGTATAGTTGTACCTATGGTACTAAAAATGGCGATTTGCGTACATTTATTTGTGAAGAATTTTCAAATAAATTTGGGCTAAAAAGCCCAAATTTTTATACAAGTTGTTTGTTTATATCGTTATCGACATCTATGTAGATAGTTGTTGCTGTGCTCGTTTGACCCTCGTATCTTGCAGTATCCAGTCTGGACACCACTTTGATTTGTAGCCTCAGTAAATCCTTTCAGAGAGATGCTGTCATCATCTTTGCCATCTATCTTCAAGATAGTATTTATGTTGTCAGTAATGCTCAAAAGCATCATCTGGTTTTAATTAACACTTAATGGCTTGATTATCATTGCCATCAGCATCTGCGCCAAGTTGGATTTTTCCTCAAGTACGGATAGTGTTGTTAGACATCTTTTACCGTTTATCTTATTAAAAATCAATAGTGCCATCCTTTGCCACTGGACGACAATGAGCGTATCAGCGCCCTCTCCACCATCAAGTCTTTTGAACCAGCGACATACCCCATTAAAGTTAAACACAACTCTATCATCGCCAGCGCCAGCAGTTTACCAGATCGCCTTTGTTCATGCCAGTATAGCCACTTCTGCCAGCGTCGATGTAGTCGTTGCCACTTCCTGTGGTCAGTGACGTCGTTGTGTGTCGCCAGTGATGATTACATTGTTGCCATTGCCTGTTTTGATCTCATTTTCGCCGCGTCCTGCGTTGATCGTGTTGTTTCCATCTCCAACGGTTATGATATCGTTGCCCTCAGTCGTTGTGATAACGTTATCGTTGTTGTTTTCTGCAACTATCTCTTGTGTTTTAGCGATATCAGAGTGGCAAATAGACATCACTTTCTTTTTACTTCGCGGTTAAATACCGCTCAAGTCTTCCATTTTTCATCAGCTTTACAGAGTCCGCAACGATAGTGTGCCATCAGCGTCTTTTATGGTGATACTATCTTTTAAGCTGATACCTTTTACCGCCTCTTCAAAGTGTTGTTTTAGTGTGTAGCTTGCTGCCAACTCCATTTCACTTTCCACTTTACCCATGTGGTTTTATTACGCGTCATAGCTTAAACGGTGAGTTATTTATCGTTGCGGCTGTTGCGTCGATCGTAAAGTTGATAGAGTTGTAAAGTAGCTCGTCGCCGCCTTGGTATTTGCCTTTTATAGATATATCATAAACGCCATCAGCCATCTCTGCAGCGGCATCAAGTCTGTTGTTATAGCCTGTAAGTCTATTGTATTGATCAGGCGTTACATTGCCTATTGGTTTTCTATCGAGTTGAGATAATAGCTCTTTTGAAAGCACCTTTTATCAACGTTGGTTGCTACAGATCTAACATCACCAGTACCCCATGTTATGCCTCTACCGCTATTTAAAACTCACTTACAGTTTGATTATTGCTAGCATCACCAGCTGTTGTGTCCCTCTGGGATAACAGCTCTAGGGTATCGGGATAGCGTCGTTTTTGAAACGATCCTTGAGCCATCAGTTCTAAAAGCCACTCTGCTCATCTCCATAGTGCCCCAAATTCTCTCAGCTGAGCGGTTATTTGCATTTGTAGTTGTGTCGTTGCCGTTTTCAAACTGCGTCATAGTTGGAATCTGCATCATTTACGTGAGTATGTTTTGTGCCAGCCTTATCAGTCATCTCAACTTCTATCTTATCACCCAGCTTTTATCTTGTGATCATACTCAAAGCTTAGTCACTAGCATAGTTGGCTTAGTAGTGCCAACAGGATTACGTTAGTAGTTCCGTCAGCAGTTACGATTTTTACTACTCGATCTTATCGCCATCCTCATAGTTTTGAGGTTAGGTTAAGCGTATGGTGGAGTCCTTCGCCATCATTTTCGATGATCTTGATGTATGTCTATTGTGACTGGTGTTTTATCCACTACAACTCGCTAACTATCGTGCTCTTATCGCCATTTTGCGAATATTGCGGTTGCTGATGTTGTATTTGCCGTCGTTTTAGCTCATTAGATGTGACTTCAATTTGCCATTTGCCGGTCGCTGGTTAAAGTGCGCTTTTGTAAAGACCTCACTGCCATCTTTTGATCAAGCATCAACGATCTTTAGCACTAACGCGCGTCTTTATCTATCTCACCTGTAAATGTCGGAGTCTTATCGCTTAGAACTGGTAGTGGCGCATTAGTTGAGTATCAGTTTGAGTGATGTCGTCAATTGTAAATCGTAGTAATATTTAGGCTGCGTCCATCTATGCCTGTATTTGTTTGTTTGTTGTTACATACTACCGCTTGTGCCATCATCGATCGCATCTATTGGGTCTGTAGCGACATTATTTAGTTTAGTTGATTCTGCCTGCGCTTCGTTGCTACAAAGGGTCACTCATCTGCAGTGTAAGTTGCTTTTGGATCGCTAGTTTTAAACTCAACTTCGTATTTGCCATCCTTGACAACTGCTGTGTGAGGTTTCGCCGATGCTTGATGTCACAGTCACGATCTGTCCGTCTTCTACGTCACTAACTGTTCCTGTGATCTTTTGAGTTACTTTTATATATTTCTTGTTGTTGTATCTACGTAGCTATCAAAATCAGCTGATTTTAGTGCTATGCCGCCTCTTCTGAACCAAGGATAGTTGGCTTGCCACCATCTTTTGAAACAGTTAGTTTTAGCTTGCCCCAAAAAGATGTAGTTTGCATAGCTGCATATCAAAGTCGTAGTATCCCAGCTTTATCAACGTGTAAAGATGTAACCATTCCTTCATTTGGTCGCACCAACAGCGTTATAATCGATCATAGTCTTACCATCAACCTTAAACCTTACGCTATCATCAGTGCCTTTTGCGTCAATTTGATAGTCCCCTGGCTCAAGATGCATAGTACCTTTTTGTCTACCATCGCGCCAGTTGTTGTGTTTTGCCATTAGGAGCATCTCTGAGTTCTTTTATATCGCTACCTTTTGCGTTGTCGATAAAATACTCAAGTGCTTTGGTGGAGCTACCCACTCGCTATTTGGAGTTACTTTATTGCCGTCAAGATCGATCTTGCCAACCATATTATGAGCACCGTCTGAGTCCTGAGACTGTTCCGCATCATTATCAGTGTTAGTCTCTATCACCTTTGCCTTGTTGGAGGTAGCTCTTTTTGCTTTTAAAGCTCGCCCTCGAGGCTTTAGTGTTGTTCATATAGTATTCGATAAAGTCATTTTTGCTTCATGCCTTTATGAGCATATTCTGTATTTTTCAAAAACCGCCAGGTATTCTATTTTTAAAAGTCTCTTAGCTCAGTACCGCTTACACCTGGCTCGTAGATGTGGTTAAACCAGAAATTTTCCTTTTAGTCCGCTGCTCATCTCAGACTCTTTTACAAGGCTCATCTCAGTTTTCAACGTTTATAGTTATTTTTGCAACTGTATCAAGTACAAAGCTACCACTATCAGTTGCAGTTTTACCATCTCTTCCTGTAGCTGTTATCTCTGCTTTATAATCGCCATCATGGCTACCATTTACGCTTAACTCATTAGTTGTAAAATTAGATTCACCATCAGCATAGTCACTTGGATTTAGAGTTTTTGTAAAGACTTCGTGTCCGTCCTTGTCAAGCACGCTAACAACCGCTCTTACAGCAGCTGTATCTACTGTGCCCGCTTATAGTTGGAGTAGCGTCATTTTGTGCGAGTACGTTTTGTGTCGTCGTCTAGCTATAGTCGTCTTGTATAGTGCCAAAATCATCAGTTAAAGTTTTGATATCAACACTAATTGGAGATATGACTGGTGGGACAGGAGTTACATTGCCTGCGTCATTGCCGTCATTGTAGCCACCGATTGAGTTCTCTGGAGTTTGAAAGCCCTGTTTGAATCAGGTAAATTTCCTATAATCATCAGTAATGTTTGAGTAGTGACCACCCTCTTCAAAGCTAGCCGCACCCTAAACTTACCATCTCCACCAGCATTACCACCTTGAGTTACTGCCAGCTGCGGTCTCTTCAAGGTCTGTGATGTTTGCGCCATCAAGAAGTGCTTTTTGGATAGCGCTTACATCAGCTTCACTATCGTCATCAAAGCTCTCATTCTTGAGCTACGCTTTTGTCTACTTTAGAGTATCTTTGCCGATAAGCGCGATATCTTTGCCGTCATTTGCTGTGATTACTACTTTTTGAGTCGAAGTCGTTTGTTTGAATAGTTTCACCAGGTAAAATTTCATCGCCTACTTTTTAACACTCTTTGAGTGCCGTCCTTTGCAGTTGCGATTACGCTTGATCCTTGTGAGATGCTTTTTATAAGCGCCAATCCTTGTTGCCATATAATGTCCTTACTTAATTTTTTGAGTAGTTGTAATGTTTTTTAAAAAGCTTTGTCTATTGTACTATGGTACTGACTAAGATATACCCTCTCGCTGATATTTTTAAATTCACGCCAAGCTCGCGTTTTAGGCGTAGCACGACGTTTTTGTATAGCGGCCTTGCTCACCTCGGTGCTGTCATAGACAAACTCCTCTATCATCTCATAGGTGACAAGCTTGTTTTTAGATTGTACGCAAATAGCCAGAATATCTTGTTTTGCAAGAAGCTTAGATGAGACTTCGTTGCCATTTTTATAAATTTTTCTCTTTTTAAATTATACTCACCCTCGTACTTAAATGTACCAGTTTCTCGTCACGCTCGAAGCTTTAGGCTTTATCAGCATCGATCTAAGATCTTTCATATCGATAGGCTTTTTCAAAAACAAAGGTCGCCCCTGCTCCATACTCTTTATCAAATTTTCATCGCTATCATACGAGGGTAAAGACGATACATTTCTGATGTGGCTTTTAGCCTTTTTATCTCATTCATCATCTCAAAGCCATTTTAGCACAGGCATATGAATGTCGCTCATCACGATGTCAAATCCTTGTTTTTAAATTTCTCCACACCCTCTTGGCCATTACTCGCACCAACGACTAGCTCGCAGTATGGCTTTAGGGCCAGCTTATATAAGCTCCCTTGCCATCTCGTCGTCCTCCACGACCAAGATAGATATCTTTTTAAAAATTTCTAAGGCCTCTTGCATATTTTTAGTCCTTCGAAAATTTGTTTCAAAACATAGTTCAAAAAGCGTTGGCTTCGCGTTATTTACGAGCCTAAGGGTCGCCATTTAGCTTCTCACGTGCTAGCTTTCTAGCAAAGTAAAGTCCTATGCCGTTTCCTTGCTTTTTGTGGTGTTTAGCCATGTAAAAGTTTTCTTACTCATTTGGTGGCTCACCCCGTTACCATTGTCGTAAACGCCGATGTAGCACTTGTTTTCTATCGTCATACATGTATCTGCACCACTCGCTGTAAAGGCTCATCTTTGTAGCTCTCAACTAGCGAGTGTCTTTGGCGTTAGTGTATTAGGATCAGCAAAAGTTGCTGGATGATGTTTTCGATCTGGCGGACTTTTCAGCTCTTTAAAGCCGCTTAAAGTACACTCACATTTGCAGCTAAGCTCCGTGTGCATAAGCGTTAGCAGGTGTTTTTCACGCTCGTTTGGATATCAAATTCGCTCACATTTTCAGCGCCTTTATAGAAATTTCTAAAAATTTCTATCGTGCTTGAAAGCAACTCAACCGACTTTTGCCCCTTTTCTAGTAAATTTACGAGCTCATCGTCGCTTAGCTTGCCCTCTTTTTAGCATTATCGCCGAGCTTAGCATAAGTTTTAGAAGTTTACTGGCTGGATAAACTGGTGATTTGTGCCGCTTATAAGCTCTCCAGCCTCGCTCATCTTGGCCCCTGTGAGCTGCGTAGCATCTCGTACTCATCTTGTCTTTTTTTTATTTTGTTATACATGAAGTTATGCAGGCTATTTGCTAAAAAGGTGAGCGCAACGAAGGCAAAAAGCAAATCTAGAGCATTTTTTAGCGCCTCTTTTGTAAGGGCTGATTTCATCCTCGTTGTTTTGTGCCAGCGCCGATAAAACCAGTTTAAGCTCGGTATCTCAGCTACTTGGATCATTTTGCCCTATCTTTAGGCTCGTGATATCCTCGTCTTTTTAAAAATAGCTCTTTAAACTTTTCTCCTCGATCTGCTTTTTAAGACCTCATCACCATCGCAGTCACTTTCGCCACTATGAGTCACCAAAAATGAGTAAGGGATCGGCGCAAAGGGTGAAGTCACTAATGCTTTTAAAGATATTTTCTATCCGCACAACGCCACAAAGTGCTTTCGCCTCAAATTCTCTCCCTTTGTTCACTGGGACGCATAAATTTGGGGAGTTGAGTCGTTTAAATACGATGATTTTGTATGAGGTACGCTTGGAGCGTTTGAGTGCTTGGTCTCGATGTACCAAACAAAGGCCTGCTCTTTCGGGCTTTGACATAACTGAGTCTCAGGATCTTGTCGCCATTTACAAATATCTCGCCATCATCTTAAAACTTGCATTAGATCAAACTCTTTTTCATTTTGTTTAAAGAGCCCTGATAAAGCCTGCGATCTTTCGTCGTCGCCTATAATGTCAGCATTTTTGGATACGTAGACGCTCTTATAAGAGAATGTACAAACGCTCATCAAGCCAATTTGAAAGTTATTCACGATGTTTTGCTAACTGCGATGTTGTTTTATCAGATAGCTCGACAACCTTTTTCTTTTGGCGTTATTGTAGATATTTAGCCCAAGGAGCATGACAGAGACTCAGCGATCAAGATGACCGCGTAGATTTTAATATTTTGTGATTTTAGATTATACGCATGGGCGGCAGTATATCTAAAGTTGACCCAGCTCGGGCCAACTAGACTTTCAAATATGACAATAGTTTTGAGATAAACATAGCGAGCAAACGCATGAAGCAAACGCCAAAACTCAAGTAGCGTGCACAATCCGCCATCGACGACGGTGAAGACGGGATAAGATACCAGCCGTCTGCGTAGAGATCTACTATGCTCTTTTGCAGATCGCTTAGCGCCGCGCCGTCAGGCACCATGAGGCTGTCGTAGCCGCAGTCGCCCGTTGGCATAAAACCAGTCAGGCGCCCACTTCTCAAGCGAGCAAACCAAAATGGATAGTGTGGCTCAGTCGAGCAGCCCTGACGCCAAAAGGATCGTCGCCATGCACTGCTTCGTGAATTTCAGCTAGCTTTACGCTATACATTGCCCTGCACCGCTCCCCAAAGGCAAAGACGTAGCCGATGATGGCAAATAGCGTTCTGGGATTAATCATCGCTATCACGCCGCCAGAGCCATACACAAAAAGGCAAAACGTATATAGACGCACTGCTCGCAAGGTGGCATATAGGCGTAGTTTTTGAAATAGCGAGTGCGCGATGACAACTAAGCGCAACGCTCACAAAGACTAAAAGCGCATGGAAAGCGTGAGGTCTTGAAAAATAGCCATTTTTCTACAAATTCATAGGGGTTGCCTTTATAAGGAGCTCTTTCATGAGTCGCCATGCCGTCAAGCGAGCTGATTGATTTTGTCATGATGAGGTGATTTGCCATTTACGACAAATGCTGGCACGCCTTGAATTCTAGCCACGTCGTAGCTCCGTCCCAAATGACAGCTCGGCTACTTTTGGATTAGCCAGTCTTTTTCATAGTCAGCTTTGCTACACCAGCGCGAAATCAGGTCCAGTCTTTAAAAAGCCATCAACATCTTTACCGTCACTCCAGCGCTCTTTTTGTCGTGATAGGCTTTATGGTGAAGCGCATTAGCCTTTTTAAATAGTGAATTTTCATCAAAACAAGCCAACTCCCTTTGTCTCGTCATAACGATAAGAACGGCAAAAACCTTGCTCGCAACCTCGCCGTATTCGCCCCTTTGTCTTTGGGTGAAATGGCTCATATTTTTCAGGCTGGGAATTTTTCTCAACTACCTTTGGAGTGACGCTCTTGTCGTACTTGTGCAAAATGGGCAAACATAGCTAAATACCTTAACTAGCGTATTTTGTCCGACACTTAGTGGCTTTTCGAGCTTGACGTGAGTCCTCGCCCTCGCTAAATGCACTAGCACTGATCGCACCAGCTACCGCAACTGCAAAGATAGCCTTACTAGATAGAGAAAACTCATAATATTCTCCTTTGTGATGATTTATTTTGAGTTATTCTACAACCAAGCTCAACCGCACTTTTAACGCTAGAATAAATTTGGCTTACCCGATTATGGATCACTGCATTTTACGCTTATCTCGTTTAGTGGCGGCAGGACGTTTAAGCGCGCTTGATAGCCGATAAATGGTATAAGAGTTGTCACGACGCTGATAAGTTTTGCTCTGTCGTTGCCGATACCCGAACTTTGCAGACGATGTAGCCTAAGAGTTGTGGCTTTGCAAAGCCAAGTGTGGAGATGAAAACAAAGGTTAAAAAGCTCTCTAAGCTCGAGTAGCCCATCTCTTGCGTAAAAGTCGCCAAAGCAGTTTTGTGACAAAAACTCCATTATATGCCTTTGATCACTAGGCGTTGAGGCGATAACTTATCAACTGCCGGAAAGAGCTTTCTTTGTATCTCAAGGCCTCTCTCGCCCCTGCCCTCTCTTGCTTTTTGGGCGTCTCCTCGATACTTATGCCAGCATCGTTAAAAGTCTCGTCCGCTAAAAATATATAGTTCTCAACCCCTACCAAGCCCCTGCGTATGGGACTGCTTGATATAAAATTTCTCTTTACAGCCTTTGCGCTCATGCCGACATTTAGCGCGCTTTTTACAAAAGGCTTTAAAAGAGCTTTTGCGCGCCACCGCTAACCACCAAAGAGGCGATGATAACGGATAGTCTTGTCTGCTCGTCGATATTTATCTTCTCACTTATGTCACCTAGGAGAGTTTAGATAGTCTTCTAAAAAGCTGGCGTTATTTGCCTCGAGGTTTGCAGACTAGATTTAAACCAGTCCTCATACTCTTTTGCATTTTTCAGTTAGTTTCATGGACTTACTCCTTTTGATGGGGCTGATTATAAATGCTAAAGCGTAAATGCTAGCTTAAGATTTTTATGCTATAAAGTGAGTCCAAATTTATAAAAATAATATACGTTATCAATAAAAATTATTATTTACATATTTCATTTATTAAGTTATAATCGGCTCCAATTTTATCAAAATAGGAGTCAAAATGAGACAGTACGAAACATACAAATGCGAAAAATGCGGCAACGAGATCGAGGTTCAAAAAGTTGGCGGCGGCATTAACCTGTTGCGGCGAAGAGATGAAGTGCGTGACTGAAAATTTAACAGCGAGTGGAGGTGATGAAGGCGTTTGCTGGTGAGTCACAAGCTAGAAATAAATATGAGCTTTACGGCGACCCTAGCTAAAGAAGCTGGCTATCACGCGATAGCTGAGACACTTTTACGAGGCGGCTGAAAAACGAAAAATGGCACGCAAGGGCTGAGTTTAAGAAATATCACGAGATGATGAATGATCCGATCGATAAGATGGATGAAAAACTTTACTTGACGCCGCAGCTGGCGAAAAACTACGAGCATACGACGATGTATCCAGACTTTGCAAAGATCGCAAAAGAAGAAGAGCTAAAAAGATGTTGAGAGGCTATTTAACGCGATCGGCAAGGTTGAAGTTGAGCATGAGAGAGAGTATTTAGAGCTTAAAAAGAGTGCTTGATGAAGAGGGCTTTTTGAGAGCGATGAAGAAGATATCTGGGTTTGCGAGGTGTGCGGACACGTTCACAGAGGCAAAAAGCTCCAGGCGCTTGCCCACTTTGCAAAAGCTCCTATAGAGTATTTTTAAGCGCGAATCTTAGGCTAAAAAGCCAAAAATAGCCAAGGCTCTTGTCTTGGCTAAATTTTCAGTATTTTTAAGCATACAATTAATAATAAAAATGATATACTTGCCGCATAACATTTCACAAGGAGAAAATATGAAAAATCACTTTTAGTTTTTAGCTACTCTTGGCTTTTGCACTAAGCCTCAAACGCTGCAGATCTTACAGATACTTGCAAGTCTTACTTCTCAGACATCGACAAAATGGTCGAAGCTTACAAACAAGCTGGTCAAGAGCAACAAGTAAAAATGTATGAGGATCAAAAAGAAACAATCAATGGATCAACTTGCTGTACTTCCAAAAAGAGCAACAAGACGCTACTTGCAAACAAGCTAAAGAGATGTTTGCTCAAGTAATGGACCAAATGACAGGTCTTTTAAAATAAAACTCCGCGTGGCTAGGCTCTCTAGCCACACTTTAAATTTACCCTCTTTTTACATAAATTTTGCGTGATCTTTGCTACAAATGGTGAAACTAGCAAAAAGCACAGGATACGCCACCACAAAGGCTTTCACATAAGCAGTTAGCCAAATTTTTCACAAAACCATCAACAAAGCCAAGGTTTAGATATGTGAGTACAAATGACATAAAATGCCATAAATGCTGACATTATAAATGCAAAGACATATCTATAAAATTTCATCGGTATCATTATATCTTGCCCATGATAGCTTTTACATTCTCTAACGCAATACTTGGCATATCCAAGCGGATGATAGACATCTTGAGATAGACTTTCATCAAGCTCTTTTGCGGTCCTTAGCATCTACGACCACGACGCCTGCGTGTTCATTATCCACAAATGGTCCAAGAAGCAAGAAATTTTCCTCTATCAGCATACTTTATAAACCACCCTCTATGCTCGGCAAAAAAAGCTCATCAGCCCTCTCTTTTGGTATGAGATCTGTTTTTAAACTAATAGTAACGATAAACATCTTTTTCCTTTAAATTTGACTAATAAGCCCTAGCCAGCCTATCTGCATGATCAAGTAGCTTTTTCCTCATCAAAGCAAGCTTTTGCCTCATCGTGCCTGCTCTGATATGATAGCCCTCCGCTATAAACATAGCCTGCAAAACTCCATGCACACATATTTGCTAACGCCTTAAGCGGCGGCAAGCAGATCCACGTCATCTATGCCGTTGCCGCTCCCACTCCACGCCGTATCTACCATCGCATTGTTTGAAAGTACACCTTGCTAAATGAGATCTCGTTCTTGAGACCAAAAGCTGTCAATTCATCTATGAGCCCTGCTCGCTCTTTGGCGTAAGCCTTGTAGTTTGCGCTGTGGCGGTAGCTCTCAAAAGCTAGCTTCGTCTTTGTAAATTTCAACCAAGATCCATTTGCTAGGTGCGTCCTTTTGACTAAAGGCAAACTGGGCAAATGCACCTTCATCTACGCTTTTTGCATATATTTTTGATGATCTTTTCACATTCGCATCGCTCTTTGCCAAAAGGCTTAAATTGTGATGTGAAAGTAGCTATCTTTAGCCTCTCTGGGGTTAAATTTTCTTTAGAAAAAGTAGCCCTTTTTTCAAGCTTATAGCCTTTTTGCTAGCTAAAATTTCAGCGCTCGCACTGTGCTTTCTTATAGTGCGCCGAGCTTAGATGCTTTTTATAAAGCCGCCTCGTCCTTGTAAAAACTCAAGCAGGTAAAATAGCTCTGGCTTGCTCTTTGCGCTCGTAAAAAAGATCGCCTGTGATGTCTGGCTCGCTCTTTGAGCTTAGTATATTTTCCCTGCCAAGCTGCTTTAACAAACTCTTGTTATTTGGCGTCACAAGCAGCTCGTAAAAACTTATCTTAGCCTCCGTCCCAAAGGCAAAAACCGCCAAAAACCGCTAGTAAAAAAATAGCTTTTTAAACATCAAATTCCCCTTATCACTTCGACTTTTTCATATCAGCCTTAGCTTTTATCTCTTCTGCACCTCTAGGTCAAGCTGTGCTTTTTAAAGGCTTTTACGTGCTTTTTCTAAGCAGTTAGAGTTGCAGTTAGAGTTTTTGACACTCTAGGTTATCAGCATAGGCTTTTTCTGCTTCTTCTAGCTTAAATTTTCTTGTCGCCATAGTTCTTTTGTGCTTTTTTCAAGGTTATTTGTAGCTTTATCGCCACCTAGTAGCTCAGCCTTTGATGTGACCTTACCAGTGACTGGGTTTCTACCGATAGTCAAGTCTAGGTCACGTTTAGCTCTAGCAGCGGTACCGCGATTGACACCACACTCTTCCTTGCCACTTATCATTACACCACCAATAAAATTAGGTGTGTTTTTGGATCATCACAATCAACCACTTCTTTTTAGCTTCTCCTCTTAAATGTTTATTAAAAACATCAGAAGATCCATAGTAGGCATTTAGATGTATACAACCAATAAATCCTACAACAACTGCTGTAATTAATGCTTTTATTTTTCATTTTTCTCCTTGAATACTAAATTTTCATATCTTCTCCTTAATTTTATTTTTCTAAAATTCTTTTTATCCAAGCAAAAAGCTCGTCTAAGTCGTAGTCGCCGCCGTGTCCTTGTCCCCAAACCGCTTCAAAAATCAACCTCTTTGCCAGCATTTTTTTAAGCGCGAGTGCGAGCATAGCAGGCACAGCAAGGGCTAGGTCGGTGTCGTTTGTGCCCTGCCTTATGCGGTGAGATTTCCGTCGCGTTTTTTGTTTGCGGTGTAGTTCATCGCATTCATCATCTTGATGATCTTCTCATCAGCCATCTCGCCACCGCTTCGCTCTTTGGCTACTGTAGTAAAGTGTTTTTGCTCGCTGTTTTGCTATCGCCAAAGAGATCGTTTTCAGGATTTTCAAGAGCAAGGCCGTCAAAAGCGACTACTGCTTTGGCACGCTTTTAGCGAGGCGATGAAGTCTTCTAGCTTAAACGTATATCCAAGCTCGCACCCTGCGTGTCAAGAGTGATAAGTAGGCGTGAGCGTGCTTTTATCGCTGTTTTTGTAGCGGTAAATGCCTTTGAGATGAGGGGCGTTTATATACTCTTTTGAAGCTGCCCTCGCCATTTTCATCAAGGCTTAGTACGTGGCCTTTGGCGTCTTTTTAAACTCGAGCGAGTTTAGATAGGCTGGGGATTTACTCTTTAACTCGCGTGAGAGCTCTTTTGCGTGGCGTTTAGCTCGCCTACTATCATCTTTGGCTTTTTGCTCCTGTCGTTAAAGCTAGCCGCGTCAAGGCTTGAAAAGTCTATCCTTTCAAATTTATCCAAATCCCCAAACATCCACTCATAAGCCTCATCCTCATGCTCTAGATTGTAACAGGGCAGTAGGCTGAGACGGCATAGATGTGATCGTCCGCCTTCGCAGCGCCTAGCTCGCTAAGATATGGCTCGTACTCTTTTTGCGTTTGCGCTGAGTGCCTAGAAGTGCTGACATCGCGCCGCCTGCGCTCGTGCCGTTTGAGATGATCTTATTTGCGTCGCCCTGGCATATCGTTGTCGTTAAATTTTAGGTATCTAACGGCCGCTTTTAGATCGACTATCGCAGCTGGGGCTTTACCGATAAATTCCGCCATCTTTTAGCGTCCTGCCCTAGCGCCAACGCTTGCCACGACGTAACCTCTAAGAAGCGCTTCAAGGGTGGCATTTGGCTTTTCGTTTTTGATTTCTGGCTTTTGCGGTTTGGCTGGCATGTAGCCGCCTATGCCATTTGGCATAAAAATGGCCGTAGTTTTATCGTCAATTACCCCTCTGGCACGTGAAAAATTTAGCACCTCATAGTCACTAGCTGGCTTTGCCACATAGACTATGCCCTCGTAAGCTCTAAATTTAAGCGTCCTATCGCCAACTTGCACCTTTTTAGCTCACATCTACTCTCATCACAGTAAGTTCGCCACCAAAAGCAAGCGCCTACTAAACAAACCCCTAAAATAGTAACTCTAACGCCTTTCATGATCCACCTTTTTCTTTTGTCCCACTTTTTTGCTTTAGCGCCTAGTTATCTTTTGGCTCGTATTTGATAGCGTAGTCAATTGCACTTACTTAGACTAAAACTCAAAAGCTATCTCTATCCACCGAGCCAACGCAGTAATGGCTATCATAAAGGCGAAGCAAAAACTCCGCCATCTCTTCACTCGTGTGGTACTTTTTAAACGCCTTGTCGTAGTCGTAGCTCTCTTTGCTAGTTGCCACCATGCCAAATTCTGTCTTTGTGGCGCTGGAGCTAGCACTCCTAGCCTGCAACTTCGCCTGCTTGTCCTGTGCTAGCTCGTGGTAAAGCCCCCTCACTAAAGGCACTTACGAGAAAATTGCTAGCGCAATATGTGACGGCGTTTGGCACGATCTTGCAGCCGCCTATCGAAGAGATATTTATAAGTCTGCGTATCTTTGTCTTTATATTTTTTTAGTAAAGAGCGTTGAGAGCGTCACTAAAGTGCGGTGATGTTTAACTTATCATCTGCGTCACTTTCTCTAAATTTTGCTCGCCAACCTTGTTATAGTCGCCAAAGCCAGCGTTATTTATAAGCGCTTTTTAACTCAAAACTATCTAAATTACGCCAAAGAGCTAGGACATTTTCTTGCTTTGAAAGGTCGTAAATTCTATCACGACCTCTACGTCTGCAAATTTAGCTATCTCGCTTTTTAGCTCTTCTAAAAAGCTCTACGCGCCTTGCAACTAGGGATCACATTCTCCCCGCGCCTTGCAAATGCCTTTGCCGCTGCCGCTCCTATGCCTGAGCTTGCCCCAGTGATCACTATATATTTTTCACTTCGCATACTCCACTGGACTATAAGTCTGACACCTTCGCTGTGGTCATCTTGCGCTACTTCCACGATTACCTTAGCGATGTCAGCTGCCCTCTCATCGGACGATACTCATCAAAAATCCTTTTTGGGATAAATCTAGAAACGCCTTTATCGCTAGATACTCGCCAAGTCTAAATTCCCTTTCTCTCAGCTTCGATAAGCGGTAGTCTAGCGATATGAAATGAGCTATATCCAAGCTCTTTTATCTTTGCTTCTGCCTGACCTTTTTGCCTTTAGGTAAAACGAGCCTGACTTTCTGTTTGCCCCTGCAGCCGAGAGCAAGACAAAGCGTTTTTGCACCGCACTCCAAAGCCAAATTTTAGCGAAAATGTATCGGATAGGTCACATCGACTTTATAAAACTGCTCTTTGTGTTTTGCCGCCTTCATCGTCGTGCCAAGCGCGCAAAAATAGCTCATCAGCGATAAATGGCGTCTCGTCCTTTAGCTCGTCAAAAGTCTACCACCTTTACTTCAAGCTTTTCGTGGGTGAGATAGCTCACTTCTAACAAGAGCGATCACCTTGCTATAGTGCTCGCTCTGCATAAATCCTTTAAATTTCCACTTCCTACAGCGCCGCTGGTCTCCTGCTATAAGGGCGACTTTTTTTCATGTTTATCCTTTTAGTAGATAAATTTATCTCGCTATGCGACTTTCGCTTATGGCCTCTTTTGTGCATAAATTTGCTCCAAGCCCCTGCCTTTGGCGTGAGTCATAAACCAACGCCATGATCTCGTCTCATTGACTCATCAACGCCGATCTCTATGAGGCTTTGTTGTATGCCGATCTTGCTAAACCACTCTTTTAGCTTTCTCTATGGCTACGTCTGCGTCATCTACGCCAGTAATTTTCCCTGCCAAAGCGCTTAAATGCCTTTCAAATTTCTACTCTTATACCACTTCATCCAAGCTGGCATAACCACACTTAGCCCAGCTCCATGCGCGCAATCAACCACCGCACCTATGGCGTGCTCGATCATGTGATTTGGATATGAGTAGCCAGCCGTGCCGACGTAAGTTGAGGCCATTTAGCGCCATCGTAGCAGCCCAGGCAAACTCGCCTCTAGCGTCGTAGTTTTCAGGCTCTTTTAGTAAAATTTCAGCTCGTTTTCATAACGGTTTTGATGTTTGCTTCGATGTATAAATCTATAATTTCAGGCTGAACGCTCGCGGTGAAGTAGCCCTCTATGCTATGTGCGATGATGTCTCGAAGCTGAGTAGACCAGTACTCTTTGCTCACGCTTTTTGAAGGTGTGGGTTTACCACCGAAACTTTTAGGGCGTATGCAGTTGCCGTGCATGGCAAATTTCTCTTTGTAGCTTCGTTTGTAACAACCTGAGCAGCCGTTCATCTCTGAGCCAGTTCGTGCAAGCGTTATGATGTCAAAGATCATGAGCGCTTCTTTTGGGCTTTTTCCAGTAAAAAGTCCCAAACGTCGCCATTATACTTCACACCAGCAGCCACAGCTTTTGCAGAGTCTAGCATAGAGCCACCGCCGATAGCTAACACGCTATCGACGCCCTCTTTAGCTCAAATTATAGCCTCATTTACCTTTGCTTAGCACTGGGTTTGACTTCACGCCACCTATCTCGCAAAACTCGATGCCATTTGCGCTTAGGCTCTTTGTGGCAACGTCAAAAAGTCCGTTTTTCATGATCCCTATCGCCGCCGTAGATGACGAGTGTCTTTTTACGCCAGTCTTTTCATGTATTTGCCGATGTTTTGCTCTTTGTCTTTGCCACATTCTATTCTCGTTGGGTTGTAAAAATGTGAGATTTTGCATAGCAAGCTCCTTTTTAATTTTTCGTAATTATAGTTTTTAAAAGCAAAAGTAAAATATAATGATGTTATTATTTTATAACGCTTTTAAAAAAATGGGCAATTAGAAATTTCGTAGTTTTTATAGGTAGTTTTGATGTCACTTTGTCTGGATCAAAGCTGTTTTTGGATCGCCTAAGCCTCCAAAATTTCTCGCCTGCGTTAAAGAATTTTTGTAAGAAATAATCCCTCTATATCCAAGCTCATAAAAGTAGCTCTGACATCTCGCTGATATCTTTTTCGCTCAGCAAGTCCGCATGCACGGTCGTTCTAACTTCAATTTAGTACTTATCTCTATGAGATATTTTAGTGTTGTGGCAAATTTTTCATATAAATTTGAGCCAGTTATGCCTATAAATTCTCTTTTTGGAGCTTTGAAATCAAGCGCGATGTAGTCGATGAGCCCCTCATCTATCGCCTCTTTCAAGACGTCGTGATACGAGCCGTTAGTATCGACCTTTAAGCTAAAAGCCGCGTGCCTTGACCTCACGTGCTAGCCTTTAAAAATAGGGGTTTGCTGTGCATTCGCCACCGCTAAATACTATGCCATTTAGCTTGCCGACCCTGCGGTCTAAAAAGTCGCAAACTTCGCTTGAAGCTTATAGAGCCATTTGATCTTACGACCTCGACGTTATAGCAGTATCCACAGCGCATATTACACCCTGCAAAACCAAATGACAGCAGCCCACTTTGTCGGGATAATCAAGCGTAGTAAATGGCGTGATACTAAAGACTTTTGCAATTTAAGGCCCTCTTTAAATTTCTAAGACACGGGAAGAGTGCCTTTTAAAAATGTATTTTTATACTATTTTTTAAGATTTGACTATCTTTTTGCAACAACTTGCATATTCATCAAATTTAACACGCTCTTTGTGTTCGCCTTTTTGCCGAGGTTAAAGCTCTCAACTGGCCTGTGATAGCCCATAACACGAGTATAGACCACGCATCTTGTGCGTTTGTCTTGCACACTTTTTCTGTAATTCTTTTTCAGTCATATTCTCTCCTTATTTTGGATTTTTCTTTTCATTTTCTATCAGCTCTGCATCACAAAGTGGGCAAAACTCATGCTCGCCAGCTATGTAGCCATGTTTTGAGCAGACGCTAAAGACTGGCGTTATCGTGATGTATGGGAGTTTGTAGTTTGAGATTATACTCTTTACAAGCTCTTTACAAGCTTTAGCCGAGCTTATGCGCTCTTTCTATATAGGTGAAAGACTGTGCCGCCTGTGTATGCGCTTTGTAGTTCATCTTGCAGTCAAGCGCCTCGTAAGCGTCGTCTGTGAAATTGTAGGGAAGCTGGGTCGAGTTTTGTGTAGTAGATATTTTTCTCCCCTCGCCTGCTTGGATGATGTCTGGATAGCGCTTCTTATCCTCTTTGGCAAAGCGGTAAGTAGTGCCCTCAGCTGGAGTTGCTTCAAGGTTATATAAATTTCCACTCTTCTTGAAATGTCCTTATCTTATCACGTAAAAAAATCCAACCATCTCGAAGGGCCATTCTCGTCCCAAATTTGGTAGAAATGTTCTCTTTATCGTCAGTGAAATTTCTAAGTAGCTCGTTCATACCATTTATGCCGATCGTGCTAAAGTGGTTGTTAAAGTGCTTTTAGATACCCTCGCTGTGTAAGGATAAAGCCCTCTTTCATACATCTCTTTTTATAAATTTGCGCTTTTTCAGGGGTTGATTTGGCTAGCTCTAAAAAGATAGCTAAGTCTGTTATAAAGTGCGACCTTATCGCCTTTGTAGTTGTATCCCAGGCGGGCTACATTATAGTGACGACGCCTATTGAGCCAGTCATCTCAGCGCTTCCAAAAAGACCGCCACCACGCTTTAAAAGCTCTCTTAGGGTCAAGCTGTAAACGGCAGACACAGAGCGCACGTGGCCTGGTTTTGTAGGCGTTTTCGTTTTCTATCTTGTTGCCATTTTCATCATAAGTGTATTGCGAGCCGATGAGAATTTCTGAAAGTAGCTTGAGCCCATTTTGGCGGTATTTTCAAAGAGCACGTCGACTACTTCGCTATCCCAGTTAAAATCCTCTGTGATATTTACCGTCGGTATCGGAAATGTAAAAAGGTCGCGAGCACTTGTCGCCAGCTGTTAAGACCTCGTAAAAACGCCTTATCTATGCGCGCCATCTCAGGCTCAAAGTCCTTGTAGGTCATATCGACTAAATTCTTTTCTGCCACGCTCGTTTGCTTTTTTTCAGAATACTTTTCATCTTTTACGTTTGTAAAAGGTGTATATCATCACTCGTTGGTATCTGATCCTTAGGTCGCTTGGGCATGTGATGTCGATAGTTACGTTTGTAAATGGACTTTGCCCCCAGCGTGCAGGGACGTTTTAGGGTTAAATATAAAAGCTAGTTATCGCCTTTTTGATCTCGGCGTCGCTTAGATCATCTTTTAAAAACGTAAGGTGCAAGATGGGTGTCAAAGCTAGAAAACGCCTGAGCGCCAGCCCACTCGCTTTGCAAAAATGCCTAAGAAATTTGCCATCTGATAAAGCGCCTCTCTAAAGTGCTTTGGCGCTCTGCTCGACCCTGCCACGAACGCCGTTAAAGCCCTCGTTTAGCAAGGCTCGCAGGCTCCAGCCAGCACAATACCCTGTAAGGCAGTCAAGGTCGTGGATGTGGTAGTCGCCATTTCTGTGAGCTAGCCCCTCTTCTTTGTTATAAACAGCGTCTCAGCCAGTAGTTTGCTATGACCTTGCCAGCGGTGTTGTTGATAAAGGGCCTGCGTTTGAGTAGCTGGTGTTTGGATTTGCTGAAAATTCTCAGTCGGTGCCGTTTATATATTCATTTATCGTTTGGGTTGAGTTTTATATAGGTCGTGTCGGCATTTAGGGCCTACATTGCTCGCGCTGAAGCTTTGTGCGTGTGGCGGTAGAGCATAGAAGCTCTTTAGGACGTCAAAGTAGCCGCCAGCAAATAGCTCTTTTTCTATCGCATCTTGGATGTCCTCGACTGTTATCGCGCTTGATTTTTGAAAGATATCTTGGACTACGTTTGTAAAAACTTGCTCGTCATAAGCTTTTATTTTCGCTTGCAAATGCCTTTTTATCGCATCTACTATCTTATATGCTACAAATGCTGCCTTGTACCATCTCGTTTTCAAATTTCACGCATCGCTCTCGCTCTTTTCTGATTATTTTTGATATGGAGTTTAAAAGTATAGGACAAGAAAGCTTAAAAGATAGATAACTATTTTCTTTGTTTAATAATATTTATCAAAAATATACTCTAGAAGTTTTCTTAAAGGATAAATTACGCTATTTAAGTATTTTTGTTCAAATTTTGATTATTTTACTTAAATAATTATTTTTAATTTTTTATTTTTAAATTAGTCTGTTTGAAATTTTACAAAGTCGATCAAGCTTTATTTAGGAATAAGTCTTAGAAATTTAAAAACTTCATAAAATAACTATAAACGATAACAGCCTACTGCTTTTAAAAATAAATCGTTATCGAAATCGTGAATGAGGCAAACTACGACGCAGTATTTGACGCGATAAAAATCTGGCTGTAGATGCATGTGATTTTAGAGACCGTTATGGTCTCTAAAAATTTAGATGTTATCTTGAAGAAAATTTATTAATCTGTCTCAAAGATTTCTTTTTCTCATTTATAATATCATCCTTTCCCCACTCATCTTGCGATAGTTCTGACAACCCTACAGCTTCTTGAAATTTGAGTCTTTATATTTTTCCTTTTTAGATTTAAAATAATGATTACTAGCTTTTTATATTTAAAGATTTTTCTAACCACATTTTATTACCGATACTTTCGATATATCTGCCAGCTTCGTCTTTATTTAATTTACTGGTAGCAAGTATTCTTGCCAGTTTCTAGGTAAGATATGCTCTACTCGCCTTTTTTTGATAACTTTTTGTGTTTCATATTTCAAATAAAGATTTAAAAAGTGTTAGGTTTTAATTAATCCTGAGCTTCTAAAAATCTTCTTTAAATCTATCTTTATCTAAGCATATCTTGAGTTCTAATTTTAAAAATCTAAATTCCGTTTTCGTAAAGGCTAACATAAGCGTTAAAAACAGGATCTTTATTGCATTTACAGTAGAATTATTTATATAAATCAAGTAAATTAGCTATCATTTTGGATAAAAATGGCAATAATATATCATCAAAAAAATCCAATTTTTGTCTTTACAATAAAAATAGAATGCAGAAATCAATGATTTTTGGATATTGATTAGGGGAAAAGATCAACCACATCAAAAATTGTGAAGCACGCAATTTAATCTTATCATCAAATCTCCGCACCAGAAATCTGCCAACTCTTGAATTTCTGAAAATAGTTTTTCATCTTTCAAGCGCTCTTTGCATAAATTCTCCTAGCAAACGATTTCTCGCTTTTTATCTTTACTTCTAGCCCCTAATTGCATGAGAATGATACGTAAAAATAGTATCTATATTAAGGCTTTTTCTTTTAATTTTTCTTCCAGCTCACGCCATTGTTTAGCAATTTATTTTTGCTCTCTTTGTCTTTTTGGTAGCCGTAGATTATACCTTGAAAATATCGGCATCGCTTTAGTGAGCAACCCGCGATTATTTAAGGTATTAAAAATTCTTAAAGCATTTTCTTGCTCATCGCATTTTATAAAACAAAAATTTCTTAAACGCCCTTTATCATCTATTAGCATTTTTACACAAAGGGTCAAATAGATCGTGGCATACCATGCCAATCTTATCTCAAAAAGAAGTTAAAATTTTTCTGCGTATTTGCTTCTTGATTTTGTATCATTAAAGCATTCTTGATCTGTAAATCTATCCAAAATCTCATTATCTACTCGTGTTGACACCTCACTTTTTAGTTTTCTTTTTGAAAATCACTTTCTTTCACTACCTTCATCAAATGCCTCAAATGCATTTGCTGAAATCTCAGCCCAGCCTTTTGATCTGTCCTTGGTTTTTCTCATATCAAAGCCCTATAAAAAAGCAGTTAGCGTGGTTAATCGTTGCTGACCATCTATGACTTCAAACTCTCTGTTTTCACTTTGAAAAACTACTATTGAGCCCAAAAATATTCATCATAGCCAAAGTTTACTTCTCACTATTTTTATCTCTATAAGTTTCTATAAAATCGATTAAATCGCTCCAAAGCTGTTCACACTGCATCTTTGATTCCCACATATGGTCTTTTGATATGTCGGAATAACAAATTTCGTAGTATTACCTGTAAAAGTTCTAAAAACGCTTTTTACGTTTGCATCTATTTCTCTAGCCATTTTGTATCCTTTGTTATGTACTATTTGCCATCTACTGACAACCCTCACACTCGATAGAGCGGTCAGCCACGTCGTTTAGCTTTTCGCTATCTGGTGACTCAGAGCGTAGATAATAAGTTGATTTTAGTCCAAGCTCCCATGCAAGTATATAAATTCTTAGATATCCGCCGCTTGCTTTGTCTAGGGCTCATGAAGATATTTGGGACTTTGTCCTTGATCGATCCATTTTTGGCGGATAGCACCTGCTTTTATGAGAATTCTCTGATCAAGCTCATAAGCTGGCGTGTAAAACTGCCAAGTATCTGGGCCTAAATGGCACGACATTTGGGATCATACCGCTTAGGTTGTGCTCAAACCACTTGCGTTTATAGACTGGCTCGATGGTCTGAGTGGTGCCAACCAGGATCGAGATCGAGCTAGTTGGGGCGATCGCCATTAGGTAGCCGTTTCTCATGCCGTCATCGCTTAACCTTCTCTTAGCTTGTCCCAGTCGCAGACATTTTCGTCAAATAGTCCGCCTTTGTCGTTTAAAAAGAGCTTTTGCATTCTCGTTTGCGGTGTCTATCGGCATGATGCCTCTGCTCCATTTTGAGCCTTCAAATTTCTGGATAGATGCCCTTTTCTACGGCTAGAGCCCTGAGCTAGCGTAGATGGCGTTATAGCCTATGTTTTCCATTATGCTATCAATCAGCGCCAAATGCTCATAACTGCCCCACTTTTACGTTTTTTCTCAGCTAGCATTTGCGCTTCGCCCATGACGCCAAAGGCCGATCGAGCGAGATGATAGATTTGTGTGTTTTACCTTTTTGTGTGGGTAGAGGTAGGTCTATAACGTTATCTAGCATCCTGATAGCTATCGGCACGACACGCTCGATGTCCTCTTTTGCTGTTTATCTTGCTTACATTTATACTTGCAAGGTTGCAAACAGCCGCTTTTGCCCTCTAAACTCTCTTTTTCTACGATGAAAAATTTCGCTTTGCCTTTTAGCTATCAAGCGCGCTAAGCTTTTTGGCTTTTAGTTATGCCGCTATCTACGGTGACATCTTCTTCTTCGTCAACATGCTCCTCACCGCCATCTTCATAAAGTGATCTTGATCTCATAGTAGTTTGGCGCTGTGTTTTTGGCAGTACCTTTCGGTGCATAAAATTGAGCTTCTGATGATGCCCCTCGTGGTCGTTTGATTTGCTTTGTTGGCATTGTCTTTAAAGCATAAAAATGGCACGCCCGTTTCAAAAATAGCTAGTTAGTACTTTTCTTCAAAGCTCTTTTGCAAGAATGGTGTTTTTCTGGATATTTTCGTCGTTTTCATACTCTAAGTATCTCTTCTCAAACTCCCTCGCCATAAAGGTCGCAAAGGTCGCTTACTTGAGCTGGGTCAAAAAGGCTCCAGCGGCCATTTTCTTTGACACGCTTCATAAATAGGTCGTTTATCCAAAGTGCAGGGAAAAGCTCGTGCGCACGGCGTCTCTCTTCGCCTGAGTTTTTGCGAAGATCGAGAAAAATCGCTCACGTCCATGTGCCAGGCTCGACGTAAACGGCGATCGCGCCCTTTCTGAGTGCCTAGCTGATCGACCGCTACTGCGATGTCGTTTGTCACTTTTAAAATGGTATGATACCGCCAGCTGCGTTTTTGTGTCCGTCGATACTGCCGCCCATCGCACGCACCTTGCTCCAGTCCCAGCCGATACCGCCACCAATTTGAAAGAAGCGCCATCTCTTTGTAGCTATCAAAAATGCCCTCGATATTATCAGGCGTCTTTGCCTACGTAACAGCTGCTTAGCTGGTGGCGTGTAGTCCTTGCGTTTGAGAGCGTTGGCGTGGCTAACATCACTTCAAATTTAGAGATGAGGTCGTAAAATTCTTTAGCCCAGCCTTGGCTGTCTAGCTCGTTTTTGCGCAAGAAACATCGCGATCGCCATAAACATGTGCTGTGGCAGCTCGATGGGCATACCACTCTTGTCTTTGATGAGATAGCGGTCATAAAGCGTCTTGATACCAAGATATGCAAACTGCAGGTCGCGCTCGGGTTTGATGTAGGGCGTTTAGGGTCTTCAAGGTCGTACTTCTCTTTTAGCCCAGGGAATGATACGGCCTACTTTTTCGCCCCTTTGCGAGGTAGTCTTTTTAGGTGGTTGTAGCCGTTAAAGCCGGTCACTTTGTGATATAGGTCAAACAAAAATAGCCTCGCAGCGACAAATGTCCAGTTTGGGTCGGTCGATGTCGATCTTATCAACTGCTGTTTTTTATAAGAGTTTGCTGAATTTCTTCAGTCGTTATCATATCTCTAAACTGAATTTTTCGCGTCTACCTCAAGCTCGCTAAGGCTTACGTTACTAAGCCCCTAGAACCGCTTTATTTGTGTATTTTTGATCTTGCTGATATCAAGCTCTTCTGTTCTGCCGTTGCGTTTTTATAACTTTCAAAAATATCTCTCCGTTTTAAATGTAATTTGAGATTTTATCCAAAAAGATATAAAAACTCCCTTTGCCAAATAAATAAAAATGATAAAGATAGAGCTTATCAAGTGCTTTGGCCAAAAGCTCTCGTATGCAAAAACAAACGGTGTAAAAATGCTAAGTGTGATGACCCAGTTAAACGGCCGTCGTTGCTGATAAATTGACAAATAAATTTAAAAAGCTAGCGTGGGTTTATGGCTGGCAAAGTGGCTAAATTTACTCTTGATGGGTCGCGATGGATATGCTAAAGCTGTTTGTGATTAGGGTAGTTGCAAGGGTTAAAATTACCCTTGCGTTTAAACGTTTATTTGCCAAAGACTCTGGCATGAAAAATTTCTATCTACGTTTTTTAGTGTAGTAGTTGTAGTCAAAGCACTCTTTTGATCTCGTCTTTACTAAGGCTCTTAGTTAGGTCCTCGTCGTTTAGCAAATTTTTGCAAAAATAGGCTGTGACCTTGCTCGTCTATCGCTTTTTACCCTCTTGCAAGTCAGCCCAGACCTTCATGGCATTGCGCTGAACGATCTTGTAGGCGTCCTCTCTAGAAATTCCCACGCTGTGGTAGCTGCAAAAAGAACACGTTGTGAAAAATACCAAACCGCCTGTTAAATTCGAATTTTTTTCATCATATTTTCTGGGTATACGACTAAATTTCGCTATCAAATTTTTGATACGAACCAGCATAAAATCAGCCGTGATAAACATATCTGGCAGGGATAAATCTCTCAACCGAGCTATGGCTGATGTCGCGCTCGTGCCAAAGGGCGACGTTTTTCAAGCGCTGGCGTGACGTATGAGCGTAGCACTCTGCAAAGGCCGGTGATGTTTTCGCTAAGGACTGGATTGCGTTTGTGTGGCATAGCGCTTGAGCCCTTTTGTCCTGGGCTAAAAGTACTCCTCCGCCTCATAAAACCTCGGTCCTTTGGTAGTGTCTAATGGCAACTGCGATCTTCTCACAAGTAGAGGCTAGAACTGCGATAGCGCTCACCACATGGGCGTAGCGGTCGCGCTGGATCACTTGATTTGACGCTGGGGACGCTTTAAGCTCCAGCTCCTCGCATGTTAGCTCTTCAATCCCATAGGAGCGTGGGCTACAATTTCCCATAGCACCTGAGAGCTTGCCATAGCTGATCGTATCTTTTGCGTCTTTGATGAGCTTTAGCGCCCTTGCGATCTCGTCGTACCAGATGGCAAGCACAAGGCCAAAGTGTTATCGGCTCGCCGTGGATGCCGTGGCTCCTGCCGACCATAAGCGTATGCTTGTGCTCATTGCTCTGTCTTTTGACCGCCTGCATAAACTCCTCGACGTCGCTGATGATGAGCTCTAAGCTCTCTTTCATCTGAAGTGCTACGGCTGTGTCGATGCAGTCGCTTGAGGTCATGCCGTAGTGCACGAACCTGCTCTCCTCGCCAAGGCTCTCGCTGACGCTTGTTAAAAATGCGATGACGTCGTGCTTTGTCGTCTTTTCTATCTCGTCGATGCGAGCCACTTCAACGTAGCGTTTTTGCAGTCTTTCTCGCAGTCGCCGTCGCTTATAAAGCCGAGCTTATTCCAAGCTTTAACGGCAGCTTTTTCTACCTTGAGCCAAGCGTCGTATTTTTGCCTGTATGCTCCACTTTTTCAGCCATCTCTTTGCGTGAGTATCTTTCGACCATTGTTGAACCTTTTTTGTGTTAGTTTGCTTTTTGTCCTGAAAGTATAAATTTGGCTTTTTGAGCCAGAAATCACGTCGTGCAATTTCTCTACGTAAGTTTTGATTATATAAAATCCGGGCTGAAATGTCGGTTATACACTTATACATTGGGCTTAAGATAGCTCGCTCATTTTTCAAAAAGGATCATTTTTGCCCCTACGTAAATACATTTATCGCCACTGCAGATCATCAAAAAGCTTACGAATTTTCTACTGCAAAACGGCTTTTAATATGAGCCAAACCCAGCGCCTCATCGATAAAGGCAGGCTGATCTGTGGCGGCAGTGTCGTGAGCGAGAAAAATGCCATTTTGTGCGGCGATGTCTTTTTTTGATCGACTATGAGGCGGAGCCAAAGGGGCTTAAGCCGATCTTTGAGTGCGAGAACTTTTGCCGTCTTTGACAAGCCAAGTGGCGTGCTGAGCCATCCAAACGGCAGACACTGCGACTACTCGCTAAACGATGAAAGTACACGCTTTTTGGGCGAGATGCGAGCGTGGCGCATAGGCTGGACTTTGAAACAAGCGGCGTGATAGTCGTTGGCAAAGATAGAAATTCACGATAAAGCTAAAGAAAGAGTACTTTTGAAAACAGAGAGGTTTCTAAAAGCTACGTCGCAATGGTGCAAGGCAAGATCGAGCGAGAATTACGATCGACGCTAAGATGGATCTGGCAAAAAACTACGATGATGTGAAAATGCGAATGCAAATTTGTGAAGATGGAAAAAGTGCGGTGACTAAAGTATTTTGCCGATTAGATATTTTTGACGATATCGATACGACTTTGGTTCGGGCCATCCCACTCACTGGTAGACAACATCACACTCGGTTGCATTTGTTTCATGTGAAACACAAGATCCTGGCGAACCACTTTATGGTTTGTCACGTCCGCAGATCGAGAAAAGTACTAGACAAAGAGATGAGCGAGCGTGAGCGGATAAAAATAACTGGAGCAAAAAGGCTCTTGCTTCATTCGGATGAAATTTCGTTTAAATTTGATGAGTATTTCTTTACAAGATAAAAAGTAAATTGACGCCGAAAGTGAGTTTTATAAACTGTAAAAAGAAGCAAATAATCAAAATATTTAAATTTTCAAAAAGTCTTTCTAGCAAAAATAATCTATAAAAATTTTTCCATAATTTTTGCTTTTTAAATTTGAAATAGAATTTCTATTAAAAAGATAGAATTAGATTTTTAGTGTCGCCACATTAGAATTAAAATTTACGGCAATCAACTTTTGTGTTTTGTTTTTTTCACCCTCAAAATTTCATCCCAAATTTTTGAATTTATTTTGAAGTTTTATTTTCATCTTTTAAAAACTTTAATGATAAGTCCAAGTCCAACACCAGCAACCAACACTATAAAAATTATCTCGGCGATATCAAGAGCTGTCATTTTTACTCACGTTAGTTTTATCGTTAGTTGGTTTTTCTTCTGCTTTAGCTGTACTCTTATCGCTAACGTTAGTTTTAATTTTGGATTTTTCATTGCGCTGTTTTAGCTGTCCGCAAGCCGCACTTATATCAAGTCCTTTGCTCTGTCTAATCGTGCAAGTGATGCCATGATCTCTTAGGTATTCTTGAAATGTAAAGCATACTAGCAAGCTCAGGGTCGTCCAATTCACTGCCTTCATGCGGGTTAAAATAGATCAAAGTTACCTTTGCCTTGATACCATGCAGCAGTTTTAACCAGCTTTTTAGCATCACTAACACTATCATTTAGATCTTTGATAACAAGATATTCAAACATCACACGCTTTCGCATATCGATAGGAAATCCCCCTAACAGCGTCCATAACAGCCTCGATATTATAAGCCTTATTTATCGGCATCAGACGACTTCTAAGCTCATTAGTAACAGCATGTAACGATATAGCCAGTAAGACCCCAAGGTCCATCTCGCCAAGCTTTTTTTATCTGACTACCAAGGCCGCTAGTTGAAACGGTTTGACGGCGTGGTGATATAGCTAGACCCTCATTAAGTGCTAGAAATTTCTGATCGCTTTACTAACGTTAGCAAGGTTATCAAGCGGTTCGCCCATACCCATATAGACAACGTTTATGCGCCTTTCGTATGGTATGTTATTTTCTCTTTTTATCCACAGAAATTTGTCCCACGATCTCGCCAGCAGTCAATTTCTAACAAGACCACCCTTTGCTGTTAGGCAAAAAGCACAGCCCATTTTACAGCCAACCTGTGAACTAACACAAACAGTGTAACGAGCATGTCGGCTAACCTCGCCATCCTCGTCGCTGATCTCTCTTTCATCGGCAGCAAAACGCTCTCTATCTTTAGCCCGTCTTTTAATTCAAAAAGATACTTGATCGAGCCGTCGCTACTTTGCTCAAATTTCTACGCATTTTAGTGGATCAAGATAAAATTTTCTCAGCTCAAATCCTGACGCATATCTTTTGGCAAATTTAGCATTTTGACTATCCTGTCGCATATACACCCACTCATAATGTGCGTCGCTCTAAAAGAGGGAGAGACCAGCTCTTTTAACTCTTCGATGCTAAGATCAAAGCCAAATTTTTTCACATATTTTCCTTTACATATTTTGTTAGTAGCTCTTTGGCTTTTGCGTGATTTTTATAAAATCAGCATGCGCATTTGTCATCGCAAAAAATTTGTCGCTACGAATTCCATAAGCTGGGAATTTTAAAAATGTGAGCCACTTTTAGAACAGAAAAACTCCATATTTTCTAAAAATATCCCTTTTCAAACATTTTATGAGCCACATCTTTGTCTGTTGTTATGAAATTTGATGAATTTGTTTTGATAGTTCCACGTGAAACGATAGAAGAAAATTCACACTCGATAGGCGAATAAGATCTATTTTTCTATGCTAGAAAATTTTCAACATTTTGATCCAACCGAGCTTTCATCGGATGTGCACTCACCATCTTTATAAAGACCTGTCGAACCAACAAAAACTATCTTTTTCTGGCATCTGATATAAATTTCGCTCAGGATTTTTGACAAATTTCTGGCTTATGTTTTGCAGCTCATGGGTTTGATGAGTTTGCAATTTAGCCTCGATCTTTGCAAGATAATGTGGATCAATATTCTTTAGTTTATGCTCTTTTTTCATCCGTACCAACACATGATCTTTTTGTAAAAACTTTGGTCAACTTATCGCCATATCAACTCAGCCCCTACACCCATCGGCAAAGCAAAGTCAAAAATTTCATTTTACCAGCTGAAATAACTAACATCAAAGCTAACCTCAACGCCGTTTGCCTTGAGATACTCTTTTTAGCTTTTTATCTCGATCTCGCCAAAGTGAAATATCGAAGCTGCAAGGCACGCATCAGCCCCAGCCTCAAAAAGCATCTTTTAAAATGCTCCATTTTTCCTGCACCGCCGCTTGCGATAGTCGGTATGAAAGCGCGCTAAATATCCTTGTTAGCTCCAGGCTAAAGCCCCTGTTTGACGCCGTCATTATCCATAGACGTTAGTACATCTCCCCTGCTCCGCGCGACTCGACCTCTTTTGCCCAAGCAAAAGGCATCTTTTTCGTATCGATCCTGCCACCATTTATAAAAACGCTATAACCATTTTCGATCTTTTTAGCATCGATCGCCACGACGACACACTGCGAGCCAAATTCTCAGCCGCTTCGTCGATCACCCTGGATCTTTTATCGCCGATGAGTTTAGACTCACCTTGTCGCAGCCCTGCATTTTAAAAAGGCGAGATGTCGTCGATCGTTCGTATGCCACCGCCAACAGTTAGCGGTATAAAAAGCTTGCTTGCGACCTTTTTACGACATCAACTATCGTATCACGGCCAAGGTGAGAGGCTGTGATATCCAAAAAGCAAAGCTCGTCAGCGCCCTCGTCGTTGTATCTTTTAGCTATATCGACTGGGTCTCCAGCATCGACAAGTCCAACAAAAATTTACACCTTTTACGACCCTGCCGTCTTTTACATCGAGGCATGGGATTATGCGTTTTGCAAAAATGATTCAATTATCCTTTGTCTATCTTTTCTAGCTGCCACCTCAAAAATATGGCAAACTAGCCCAACTTTTCTCGGTTTCCAACTATATAAATAACCTCTTTTTGCCCTTGTTAGCGCTACGTTTAGTAGGTTTGGCTTACTAGCGGCCCACGCTCTAGCGCCCTTTGTTGCGCCACCCTAACACAAAAGACAATAACATCAGCCTCTTTGCCCTGCATAGTATGGATAGTGCCTGCACCTTTTAGACATTTTCTACAAACATCTTTAAATGGCGTTATTATCCTGATGTTATATTCTGGCTAGCTAGCTCGCCTGCCAAGAGCTCTTTAACCACCTCGCCCTCGGCTTTGTTGTAGTTGCCTATCCACTCTTCACTTCTAACGTCTATCCACTTTGTTTGCACGTTAGTGTTTTGCAAATCTACTAGCCCCATCTCGCCCAAGTATCATCATATCGTCGTATGTAGTCTCATTTGATATCTCAAACATAGGGTTAGCGCACCTTCTATGCACAATGAGTGGCGAGCCGATCCCAGATACTCTCGCCGCTACCTTTTATATATGTGCCGATCTTTTGCGCTTTGTCGGCTCTTAGCTGCACTGATGACTTTAGCAGGTTAAACTCATCTTTTGCCTCGCAGTAGCTAAGGATCGCGTTATTTAAAACTAACTGGCAGCGTTATGACAGGCTCAAGCTGAAGCGGATCGCCGACCACGACAGCCATCTTTGAGCGAAGTAGTGCGCCCTAACGCGTTAGTCAAATTTGCCTGCCCTGCTTCGTCTATCAAAAGCATGCCTATATCGCCATTTAAAAGGTCTTTAAAGGTGTTATTAAACGAGGCAAAAGTCGAGCTAACAACTGGCGTTAGCAAAAATAAACCCTTGATGATCTCACGTCTATGCTTTTGCTTCTAAAGCCGTTTTTCTCAGCCATCTTTCTCATCGTTAAAGATAACGCTAAGAGCACGTAATTTGTCCTGACAGCCTCTTTGCAAGCAAATATCGCTGCCTTATGCGAAATGTAGTGCCTCTTTAAAAAGCTCTATCCTAGCCTCTAAAAAGCTTTGTCTTGTGAAATTTTTGTCTATGCCAAACTCCATCATAAATGGCATACTCTTTTGCATCTCTTCGTTGCTCTGGCTAAAAGTGCCGTTTAAAAAGCTTTCTAGCTCCTCGCTCCTACCAAGTATCTTTTTGACGTCTAGCAAAAGTCGCTTTTGCAACCTTTTGTAAAGATTTATCTTAGTGCTAAGCTCTACTGCCCTGCTCTCAAGCTCTGCTATCTCGCTTTTTTAGCTCATTTAGCCTTGCCTCGTTTTTCTCTTTGCTCTCGCCATTTTGCTTGCTAGCTTTTAAAGTTGCTCGGCTATCTGTCGGTTTATCTCGCCGACCTTTAGCGCCCTCGTCATTATACTTTTCAAAGGCCTCTGTCTTAAAGAAATTTGCTGAAAGGCAAAAAAATGCTGGCTTTTGCGGTGAGTTAGATACTCCTGCAACGCCTCATTTTTGACTAACAAGCCTTTGTTAACTCTTCTGCCTCAGCCTTTTTTTAGCGCCAAGCTCGTCAGAAAGTGTTTCAAAGCTCATCCTCCAAAGGCTCTAAAAGCTCCTCTATCTGCTTAGCCGAGTAGTAGCTCTCAAGCCTCCCTATCGACGTCAGCCAGCTCGCTTTTTAGGCTCTTTAGCTCCTCTTCTTTGATCCTTATCTCACTAAAAAGTAAATTTACCTCGTGAAGCGCAAGGTTAAATTTCTCCTTTGCCACGTCAAAGTCATCTACGCCCTCGCCCTACTGCAAGGTACTTGCCAAGCCCCATCAAAAAGCCATCTTGCTCTAAAAACTCGCCATACTCTTTTGCGATCTCGTCAAACTGGCTGTGAGTTGGCTCGATCTTTACGCCGTTAATCGCATTAAAAACAAAAATTTGACTTGTTTTGCTTTTGATCCAAGCGCCACGCAAAATAGCCCCCAAGCTGGCTTTGAGATAAAGGACTTCTCGCCAAATTTACTCTTTTCATCAGCCGAGAGCAGCCTTGTGGCTATAAATTTAAAATAATCAATCTCGCCCGCATACTCACCAATGCTCTTTAACTGGCTTAGCTCCTTGCTCAAAATCTCAACTGCGCTGTTATTACAAGAGCTAACGACCATCTCGTAGCCTTGCAAATCGTCATTTAACCTAAAATAAAGCGCCTTTTCATCGCTGTCATAAACTGGCTCAAAGATATCGTGTCTGCTCATTTGCGCGAGCTTCATCGCCCTAAGCGTGACAACCTCAGCCATCACGTCCTTTAAAAGTGTCGTTTTGCCAGTGCCTGGAGCACCATTTACGCTATAAATCCCGCCGTTACCTTCTTTTAAATTTCTCTATGATGTTATTTAGCGCCATTTGCTGTGAGAAAATTTGAGTGCAAAATCACTTGCAAAGGCCGATCTTGGGTAGCGCTCAGCCTTAAAAAGTCCCTCACCGCCCTTTGATTTAGCTCATCTCTAACGTCAATCCTCTCAAATTATTCTCACTGCCCTCGTCTAAAAACTGATCCGTTAGCTCGTGCGTCCTGCCTGACTCATGTAAATTTGATAAGCAAATTTATATCATCTATAAAAAAAGCTATTTAAAAGGGCGTCGTTCTCCTTTGAAATTTGGATCAGCGATCCTTACTTCAAGCCCTGATCACATCTTTACAAAATGGCGTCTTTAGCGAGCTTTTTAGCTCCTCATGGACCGCTTTTACATACTCACTAAGCTTCATTTTTCTCTTTGTGGATAGAAATTTTTATCCTTGATGTGCTCGCACTCTTTGTTAAAAGTCGTTTTTGACTGATCTCTTTTAGGTGGTTTAGGCGAACCATCGCCCAAGGAGCCGTTGGGATGAAAAGCTCATTTGATGAGTTTGGCGTGAAAAATGGGCTTAGCTCATCATCTAAATTTGCATCTTTTAGAGCAAATACTTTGCTCATTTTTTTGCAAAAGAGTAGATCGCCAGAGAGCTTAAGCTTATAACAAAATGCCTTTTCAAAGCTCGTTTGCTCAGAGCGCAACTCATCTAAATTGCTCTTTTTCAAATTTCACCTTTGCTAGCTTTGATATCGCAAGGGCGAGCAAGTCAGTCTCAAAAATGCCGCCATAAATCGAAAATTTCACACCATTTTTTTAAAAGCGACCTATCAAATGCTCTTAGAAATGTACACCATTCTCATGAAAATTTGCGATCTCAAGGTCCATTGATTTTTAAATTTGCTATTTGTCTTTTTTTGGTTCGTCTAAGGTTTTTGGCTCTAAATATTGTGATAATAAAAAGTATTTTAAGGTATTTGCCCCTACTCAAATTTGCCTTATTTTGTTGTTATTTAGTGATTATAGTCCATTTTATATATGATTAAACTAAACTTGTAATCATAGTATAAGTAATCTTTGGCTAATATCGCGGCTATGATAAAGGCAAAAAGCACTTTGGACAGAATTTTTTACAAGACAAAGCGACACTAGATAAGATCATCCAAGCGATACCCAATGACGTAGAAAACGTCGTTGAGATTGAGCCTGGCTTAGGTGATTTGACATTTAGACTTTTGCAAAATTTATAAGACGACCTCTTTTTGAGATAGATTGTGAGCTGTTTCAAATTTTAAAGGTCAAATTTGCAAAATGAGATCCCAAAATGGACAATTAAAACTTTTTTTGTAAAGATGCTTTTAGAGCAGTGGCAAGAAGAGGGCGGACTAAGTAGCGAGAACTACTTTTTGGTCGCACGATTACCCTATTACGTTGCTACAAAGATGATACTAAATGCGATAGATGACGAAAAATGCCTTGGGCTTATCGTGATGATACAAAAAAGAGGTTGCTCTTAAATTTAGTGCAAAGAGCAGGGATAAAGATTTGAGCGCTTTATCGATCCTCGCTTCACTTCAAGGCAGGTGTGAGCTTTTGTTTGACGTGGATGCAAAACTTTTTCAACCCACCTCCAAAGGTCACATCATCAGTCATCAAACTACAAAAAAACAAAAAGATTTTTGGCAAAGACAGGATTTTCAAAGATGCAAAAACAATGCGAGGCTTTTAAAGCATTTTTAAGAGCTGCGTTTGTTTCATGCCAAGAAAGACGCTTTTGAAAAATTTATCCGAATACTTTGACAAAAAGGCGTTAGAAGAGTTCTTGAAGACCTAGGCTTAGCTCACAAATTTACGTCCACACGAGCTAGATGTCGATTCTTATCTAAAAGTATTTGAAAGATTAAAGGAAGATAATGAACGACAAAAACGAAGAGAAAGTTGTAACTAACCAAAGCAAAAACAACAAAAGACGAAGATTTAGACCAAAAACAAGCCAAAACAAGAGGGTGAAACTACCGAGCAAACCTCACTAGCAAGCAAAAGCGTGATAGATAACTTCTTTGCAGCAGAGCAGGCTGAAAATGAAGCGCACGCCGAGCCAAAAAGTCAAAATCCTCGCCCAAAAAAAATAGCAAAAAATCAAGCAAAAACTGGCGAAAACAATAAGCCAAAAGAGCAAAAACAGCAAAAAGAAAAGCCAAAGCAAGAGCCAAAAGCTGAAGTTAAAAACGAGGCAAAAGAGCAAAAAGAAAAAACCCAAAAAGGCTAAAAACCAAAGAAAAATTTACCCGCAAAGCTAAATGGCAACGAGCAGTGGCAACAAGACATCGCAAGCGCGATGGAGGCGAACAAAGCCACTCACGAGCTAAGACTTGAGCCACTAAAATATCTAAACTCAAGCGAGCATAAAATTCGCATAACTCCACTTGGCGGTCTTGGCGAGATCGGCGGCAATATGACCGTCTTTGAAACAGAAACCAGCGCCATCATCGTCGATATCGGCATGAGCTTTCCAAGCGAGAGCATGCACGGCGTGGATATCCTCATCCCAGACTTTCGACTACGTTCGCAAGATAAAAGACAAGATAAAAGGCGTCATCATCACTCACGCACACGAGGATCACATCGGCGCAGTGCCTTATTTTTTACAAAGAGTTTAAATTCCCTATCTACGCCACACCACTACCACTTGGTATGATAAATAATAACTGAAGAGCACGGCCTAAAAACAAGAGCGCTCGCTTTTAGATCAGTCGAAAAAGAAAAGCCATATCTCATAGGGTGACTTTGAGGTCGAGTGGATACACATAACCCACTCTATTATCGATGCTTCTGCACTTGCTATCACGACAAAGGCTGGCACGATCATCCACACAGGTGACTTTTAAGATCGATCACACACCGATAGACGGCTACCCAACAGACCTTGGCAGACTAGCGTATTATGGCGAGCGTGGCGTGCTCTGTCTATTAAGCGATAGCACAAACAGCTATAAAGAGGGCTTTACAAAGAGTGAAAGCAGCGTTGGCAAGACCTTTGACGCGATATTTTTCAAAAGCAAAAGGGCGCGTCATAATGAGTACATTTAGCTCAAATATCCACCGCGTCTATCAAGCGATCGAGTGGGGCCTAAAATACAACCGCAAAGTCTGTGTCATCGGCAGATCAATGGAGCGAAATTTATACACTGCGATGGAGCTTGGCTACATCAAAGCTTGATAAGAAAAATTTTTCATCGACGCAAACGAGGGTTGGTAGACGTAAAGATGACGAAGTACTTATCGTCACTACTGGCTCTCAGGGCGAGACTATGAGCGCGCTTTACCGCATGGCGACAGATGAGCACAAATATATAAAGATAAAGCCAAGCGATCAGATAATCATCAGCTCAAAAGCGATCCCAGGCAATGAAAAACAGCGTCTCAACGGTGCTACATTCTTACTAAAATCAGGTGCGAGCGTCGCTTACCAAGACTTTAGCGAGATCCACGTCAGCGGCCACGCAGCACAAGAAGAGCAAAAGCTGATGCTTCGCCTCATAAAACCGAAAAATTTTTCTTGCCGGTGCATGGCGAGTACAACCACATCGCAAAACACAAAGAGACAGCCATTAGCTGTGGCGTGGATGAGCGAAATATCTATCTAATGAGTGACGGCGATCAGATGGAGGTTTGTCAAAAATACCTAAAACGTGTAAAAACCGTAAAAACTGGCAAAGTTTTCATAGATAATCAAATAAATAAACAAATTGCAGACGATGTCGTCATCGATAGACAAAAACCTCGCTGAAGCAGGGTGTCGTCACGATAATCGCTCACATTTCACGTCACAGCGCAAAGCTCATCAACAAAGCCTCGCGTCATCAGCTACGGCCTTGTGGGTGATAAGCAAGACGCTGAGTTTAGAAAAAGAGATGGAGGGCGTGTTAGAGCAATATCTAAGCAACGTCAAAGAGGAGCTTTCTAAAAAGATGGAAGGCTACTTGAGTCACAAGTGCGCCAAGTGATCAGAAAGCACATCTTTAGAAAGGTCAAAAAGTACCCGACTATCGTGCCGATCATCTATCTAATGTAAGGGAAATGTATGCAGACAATGAACCAAATCGCAGCTGAAGTCTTAGAGATAGAAGCAAACGAGCTTTTTAAGGCACGCTAAAAGCTTTAGCCATAGAAGAGGCTGTAAATTTGATATATAACGCAAAGGGCAAGGTCATAGTCACAGGCGTGAGGCAAGAGCGGTCATGTGGGTGCAAAGATCGCCGCTACGCTTGCAAGCACTGGCACGCCAAGCTTTTTTCTTACACCCAACAGAGGCTATGCATGGAGATCTAGGCATGATAGAAAAAGGACGATGTCTTGTTAGCCATTAGCTTTTAGTGGCGAGAGCGATGAGCTTATCAAATTCTGCCTCATGTAAAGCGCTTTGGCGTGAAAATAGTCGCCATGGCAAGGAGCAAGACAAGCTCACTTGGTAAATTTAGCGACGCTTTTATAGATATAAATGTAGAGAAAGAGGCGTGCCCACTAAATGTCTGCTCCAACGGCATCAACCACGCTAACATTAGCTCTTGGCGATGCGTTAGCTATTTGTTTGATGCAAAAGCGGACTTTAAAAAGAGGACTTTTGCAAATTTTTCATCCAGGTGGCAGCCTTGGCAAGAGGCTATTTTTGAAGGTCAAAGATGTGATGAGAAGCGAGAAATTACCGATAGTTCGCTGGAATGCAACCCTAAAAAGTGCGATCGATACGATGACGCATGGCAAGCTTGGCACGGTTTTAATAGTCGGTAAAGATGGCGTGCTAGACGCTCTTTTAAGTGACGGCGATCTTAGGCGTGCGCTTATGAGGGAGGACTTTGACTTAGACGAGACCAGCGATGAATGGTCAACCTGCATCCAAAAGAGATAGATAACAAAGAGATGTTAGCCGTAGATGCGTTAGCCCTTTAATAGAAAAATACAAAATTCAGCTTCTAGCCGTCGTAGAAAATGGCGTGCCCGTAGGGCGTTTTACACATCCACGACCTTGCAATTTAGGACTATAAAATGGAAAAAAACAAGACTAAACAAATTTATCTCACATAACACAAACTACTCACGCCGTGAGGCTGATGAGCTGATAAAAGCTGGCAAGGTTAGCATAGCAGGACGTGTGGTTAGCGACCTTGCCACAAGCGTGGATGAAAAACGATAAAGTGCGTATAAATGGCCGTTTGATAAAGCTAAAAAGGATTTACCGTTATCGTTTATCACAAACAAAAAGGGTGAGCTAGTTAGCAAGAAAGATGACCGCGGACGAAAGACGATCTATGACACATTAGATAAAAAATTTGCCGATTTGTTAGCGTAGGGCGCTTAGACTACGCAAGTGAGGGGCTACTTTTACTAACTGACGCCCCAGCGATCGCCACAGCGCTAATGAATAGCGACTTGGAGCGCGAATACTATCTAAAAAGGTAAAAGGCGAGGTGACAAAAAGAGGTGATAGAGGCGATGACAAATGGCTTTTTCGCCAAAGACGCCACTAAAGGCGCTCACGCAAAAACAACTATAAAATCAATGGGAATTTAAGCCATTTCTAGCCTATAAAGTCTTTGGCTCAAGCGGTGGCTATACAAAACTAAAAGGTCATCATCAACGAGGGTCAAAATAGGGAGCTACGCCGCTTCTTTGGCTACTTTGACCTTGAAGTGATGGATCTAAAAACGTGTTAGTTTTGGGCGTGTTAGCTTGATATGCTAAAGCCTGGCAAATGGCGCTACTTCGAAAAATAGTGAATACGAAGACCCTAAGAGACTTTTTAAAAGTTAATAATGTTAGATACTAACATTATAGGCTTGTTTCTCTAACAAAGAGGCAAATTAAATTTATAAAAAAATGAAGAAGAAATGAAAAAGGCTATTCTTTTTATCTGTGATCTTACTAACTACCAGCCTTTCTAAAGATCTTTTGAGCTTGGGTTTGAAGCTTACAACAAAGGCGAGTTTGATAAAAGCCGCCAAGCAATGGCAAAAAGCTTGCGACGATAATGTTGCTCGAGCTTGTCATAACTTAGGATTTTTATACGAGGATGCTCAAGGTGTAAAACAAGACTATCACAAAGCGAGCCGAGCTATATAAACGATCATGCGACGGTGGATTTGTTGGTAGTTGCCCTAAAGTGGGTGTTTTATATATAAAAGATCAAAGGGGTAGAAACAAGACTATAACAAGGCTATCGAGCTATACAAAAAGGCTTGCGACGGCAGACATCGCCGAAGCTTGCCATAACTTAGGTGTCTTATATGCGCTAGGCAAAGGCACAAAGCAGGACAATGACTCGGCAAAAAGATACGTTTTTAAAGCTTGCGCTCTAGGGTTTTCAAGATGGGTGCGACTATCTTAATAAAATGATTGCCGCAGACGAGAATGATGAAAAAGATCGAGGTCATAATTAAAAACTATGATTAAAACGATCAATCATCTAAAAGCAGATCAACTAACTTCGTAAACTGATATCTTATTTTTCTGAAAGTAGGATGTTTATATATGGATTTAGCAGACGTTTCGCCACGTGCTGCGTAGAGCAAGACCTCTTTAAAGTAGTTGTCGCATATGCCATACGTGTGAAACTCATACGCCCCTATGCCGTATCCCATCGGCGTGATATCGACCCTCGAGTACCAGGCATTTTGCGCTGGGATGTAGCGGTTTGTATCTCTTGAATAGACATATAACTTGATCTTATCTTTGCTCTTTTTGCGCCATATACCAGATGAAAGAATTTGTGATGTCGTTAAAAAAAGTAGATGTCGCCATTTGGCATGATCGCTTGAGCTGTGTCGTTGTTATCAGCGATGAGCGTCCTGCTCTCGTAACATATATATTTATTTGGCGTGAGCACCTCGATCGGCTCTGATTTGTCGCTATGTGAAACTAGAAATTTTATCGTCGCTTATGTCGGCATTATAGGCGAGCACGGCTAAGACTAGAGCCAACAAACAAAGAGAAAAATTTGCTTTATCAAAATAAAAATCCTCTTAACAAATAGTATTTGAGCACGTAAAGCGAGCAGATCAGCACGCAAACACTTAGCCAGACCGATGAAAAAGTGAGCTTGTGCGAGTAGTTTGTCTTTGTGATGATCTCCACAAGATATGGCATAAGACCGTAAAAAAACGCCCAAAGAACAAACTGCCCCAGATGAGGGGTAGCCAACGTAATAATAGTCGCTTCTTAGCATGCAGTATGGGACACTTGTGATTTGGGCTGCTCGTAGACGTAAAGGCCAAAAAGTAGGTGATAGCGTAGTAGCTAAGCACCAAAAATAACCGATTGCCACAAAGCTTGCCATGCTCTGCTTTAGAGATTTAGCGCCAAAATGACAAAAATAGCACAAAAATACGCTCACTAAGCCGTAAATTGTATAGCCAAATGGCAGCTTTGGAGCTTGAAAAGTGACAGAGCAGCAAAAAGACTAGCACTTTTTAGCGGGATATTATAAAAAACGAAATTTCCCTATGCCAAGCTCGAGCAGTATCATCACAAAAAGGCAGATAAAAATGGCATATTTTTTTCTTTAGATATGGGAAAATTTAGAGCCTGCAAGTCGAGCCTGTTTATAACCAGCCAGATACCAAGTCCAAAGATGAGCAAAATTTCTAGTGAGCATCAAGATGCCGCCGATTATTTGAGCCGATCACGCCAGCCGAGCACATAGCCCCTGGCACGATGTCAGATAGCTCATTTAGACAAAGTGCGAAAAAAATATAAACAAAACGATCTTTGTGCAGACGCCAAAGAGCAAGATCGTATTTACAAGGTAGTTTTGCTTTTCAAGTGAGTACTGAAGCGATGTTAGCGTGTTATAGTCCCACAACCTAACGATCTTAACGACGTAAAATAGCGAAATACTCATCAAAACTAACAGCACAAACTCCGCTAACAAAAAGGCGATAACGGCGTTTGATAAAAAAATACGCTCATACTATCTCTCCGTTTTGCAAGCTAACGACCCTATCTGTCGCCTTTAGCTCGTCAAAAATGCTATCGTGAGTGGCAACTATAACGCTTTTTTAAGCGCCTTTAAATGACTCTAACAAACCCAAAAACGCACGTGCGTTATCTCTATCTAAATTTGCCGTTGGCTCATCAGCCAAGATGATATCCGCATCCATAGATAAAGCCCCTAGCCACCGCACATCTTTTGACGCTCGCCACCGCTTAAATGTGATACGTTTTTCATCTCTTTTGTGAGAGATGTTTTGCAAGCTCAAGAGCCCTTTTTATCATATCTTCACGCACATTTGCCTTGAAATTTGTTAGAGCAAACGGAGCTAACAATTTTTCATAGACACTTAAGCCCTCTATGAGGTTAAAATTTTTCGAAAAACAAGTCCAAGCCTTTTGTGTCTAAGCTCAGAGCAAAAGGCATCAGGCAGCTTTGCTATATTAGTGCCGTCTATCAAAAATTCTCCGCTAGTTGGCTTTTTGAAGTAGGGCTATGAGCGAGAGTAGGGTGCTTTTACCACTTCCGCTAACGCCTTTTAGTATGAATAACTCGCCGTTATTAACATCTAAATTATATTTTTAGAGCGCAAAACTCGTTTTTGTTTGCCTTGGTTATAGACTAGGCTAACGCCTCTAATGTTTATCATTTTAGCCCCTCATTTATGTCACCACACGCCACACGCCACGATGGGATAAGCACAAATGCCAAAAATGGTATGACGCCAAAGACAAAGATCAAAAAGAGCTTATCAAACTCCAAAATAGGCGTGAAAAGTTTGTGTAAATTTAAAAGCTCATCGCCTAAAAATATCCCCTTTTAAAAACGGAGCATTTAAAACAAATACAAAGAGATAAGCTAACATAACGCCAAGCAAAAAGGCGCTAACGCTAACGATGAAATTACTGCATAAATTTCTAGGAAAAATGATATCTTTTATACAAAAGCCGATACTTCGCAAAATGGCTATCTCACGCTTTTTACTACCATAAGCAAGTGAAAGTGTGATTTTTAAGTAGCACGAAAAATATGAGCATAACGCTAACATAAATGCTCATGAAAAATTCCGCCCTTGTAGTAGTAAAAGGTGTCTAATGTTTTGCCACCTCATCTTCTATGCTAAGAGCAAATGAGTTTGGATATAAATTCTCTATCTTTTAAAAAGCCACTTGACTGATCTCATCGCTGTTTGGCACGTCTACATAGAGCTTTGTATACTCTTCATCTTTTAAATTTAGGGATAGCTCGCAAGGTATTTGGATGCAAAAATATGGCGTTATTTGTGATAAGACCACTTTGTTTTGGCATGGTTTTTAGAATTTTTACTGGTATCATGCGCTGTTCTGTTAAGAAGTTAAAGCTCTCGTCGTAGTAAAGCTCATTCATAGCCCCTTTTACACCCTCTCCGACGATCATCTCATCCTCTTTTAAGCTATCATCTTCATATAGATGAAACCAAACTCGCTTTTTGCACGAAGTAGTACTCCCCATCAACCACGCCCTAACGTCAGCCACGCCATCGATCTTTGAGATGTCGTAGATGTAGCCAGGGTGCATGAGGTCTCTTTTGCCAGCACGAAATGCGCTAACAACGATGCTTGAGCGATCCTTTACTAAGCTTATAAGATCGTGCTGGATCGAGCCAGAGATGAAAAGCACCGAGCTTAGCACAAAGATAATGAGCGCAAATAGACAAAAAGCTAAAAAGGTGGTCCTTCTTGTCTTTAAAAAGCAGGACCACAGCGTAGTTTATGTAAGTCTTACCTATCATATACAAAGCCTTTTTTGCCCCTTTTGGTTGAAGCTAAAAGCGGCATTTGCTCTTGTTATCTTTGAAATTTTCTCTTAGCTCATCTTGCTTTTGCTTTGTGGTCAAAGCTAAGGTAGTGCGCCGCTAAAAGCGTGTAAGAGAGTCCAAAAAAATAACGCCAAAAATGCTAGAAATTTCACTTTGATTTACCGATATAAGTCTTTATCTCGTCAAATTTATGACACCTTTGCCAGCGTGATCTTTCATAAAGCTCTGAGCCTTTGCTTCGTCTTTTAAATGGGATAAATTCCTCGCCCATCGGTCCAAAAACATTTGAGCCATGAACGTAAAACGCATCTTTTGCCTCGAGCTTTTTCAAGCGTGTAATAATCACTCACATAAGCCTCTTTTGCCATCTCATCAGCAAAGTAAAAAGTGCGCCATATCTTTTTACGCCGTCAAAGTAATAGTCCTTGCCACCAGCCTTGATAAGTGTCGCCCATGGAGAGTTTTTTTCACGATCATACCGCACACTGCACATCTTGTGCCCTCTGGCACTACTATCCTCTCAGGTTTTTTTAGCCTTAGCCTCTTTGCCCTCTTTGCCTCAATTTGCTGGAGCGTCCCATAGATAAAGAGCAGCGGCTTGTAAGTGTTTGTCGTACTCTGGAGCTTTGTTAGCCTCTTTTACGTCGCATACTTTTTAAGATGAGCTTTTAGCTCAGAGATGGCCTTAAAGCTTTTTGGATCAGTTTTGTCGCAGTTTGCCTCGTAAAATTCCTTACCATGTGCGTAAACGCCGTCCTCGCGCTTAGCTTTGATCATCTTATTATCGCCTGCAAAGTCTTGTCCAGCGATCTCGTAAGCTTTGGCAAAGTTCATTATATCGCCGCCATTTGCTCGCTTGAAATTCTTTCGCGTCAACCTCAGTTGAGAAGGCGTATTTGCTATTTCTAGTCATCGTGCCTTTGACGCTACTGCCAACTACGTAAAATGCCTTATTTACGTCGATCAAATTCAAATTTTTAGTATCAACGACTTGCGCATCGCTTGGGATCTTGCCTTCTGTGAGCTCATATAAGCAGTGTAGTGACGCTACTTGTTTGCCGTTATAGACGTGGTTTGTTTTATAGATTGAACCAAATTCATACCGCAAACTGCGCAGTACTCTCTGCCTTCGCCATTTCCTACCAAAGTAGCTTGGTTAGGCTCGACGCTTTGAAACATAGGCTGCATTTTATTAGCGGCTGCACCGTGATCATGCGTGCAAGTAGCAAAAAGCAGGCTAGCAAGTAGTGCAGGACCCAAAACAGAACGTAAAATCATATCATCTCCTTTAGTGTATTAACTTATTTTTTAGTATTTTTTTATATTTTCTTGCGATAACTCGCCTTTTTCATATAGCTTTTTAACATCTCATCATCAAAGTCTATCTCGTAGTAGCCCTTTACAAACTCACTAAATTTGATCAAAATCATCAAATGCATAACCAAGTAGCCAGCGTCCGCCGCTATTGCCACCGACTAAAGTACTTGATGCTCTATCCCGTCATACCAGATAAAAAGGTCGTTTGCTCTATCTCATCTGGCAAGAAGTAAGAGCGAAAGTTTAGCGACCTCGCCACTATAAAGTTTGCTCTACCACGCTTTTTGTCTAGTGCTTAGCGAATTTAGCTCATTTTCGTGATCAAACCCTCTAACCAGCACCGTCTCGCGCATAAATATCACGTCGAGTAGATCGCCCCTGCCCGTTATCTACCACGTATCTTAGACTATTTTTCATCCTCTTTTTAGAAATGAGCCTTAGATACTCTTCTCCTGGCTCTAAAAAAAGCACTATCAAGCAGATAAAGCGCCTCTAGGCTTGCCTCTTTATTGCCCCAGTTTTTTAAAAACTCATCAATGCTTTTCCTAAAATTTCTAAATCTCGCAAGCCTCTTTTAAGCCATTTTTTGCAGCTTTTTAGTGAAAAAAATTTTCACGTGCTTTTTCCACGTCTTCTTTCACGCCTTTGCCCTCAGCTAGCATGATAGCGTAGTTGTTGCAGCCTTTTTCATAGGCGTATTTGCACGCTTGCTCGTAAAAGCTTTTGTCGCTTTTGTTAAAGTTCTTGATCAACGCCCTTGAGCATAAACATATAAAAAAAGCCAAGGTTGTCACATCCTATGCCAGCTTCGTTTGCGCAGGCCATCTCGTAGTTTGCTTTTGGCTTTTGCGTAGTCTTTCTCGACGCCTTCGCCCTGAGCGTATAGGTAGCCAAGGTTGCTACATCCCATGCCGTCCCCTGCTTTGCAAGCCTTTTCATAGAGCTCTTTTTGCTTTTTGAGGTCTTTTTCCACGCCAGTGCCGTTTGCATAAAGCAAGCCAAGCTCGGTGCAGCCCCTCGTTGTCGCTGCATGCTTTTTTTCATATAGTTTGACCGCTTTTTGCTAGGGTCTTTTTCTACGCCTTTGCCCTTTTTCATATACATAGCCAAGGTTGCTGCAAGCCATAGAAAAGTACGATCGCAAGCCTTTTCATAAAGCATAGCTGCCTTTGCCTCGTCCTTTTTGACGTTGCCGTCGCCCCTGCTGTAAAGCACAGCTAAGTTGTAGCAGCCTGATGCCTTTTTCTCTTTATCGCAAGCATCTTCGCCAATTTGTGCTAACTTTGTTGTGATCGTCTTTTTGCGCTTAAAAGCCTCTTTGATGTAGCCAGCATTTAAAACGCACAAACTAGCGACCAATAAAACCAAACTCTTCTTCATCATATCTCCTAAACTACTTTTTATATCTCTGCCGCGGTAGGCTAGGGCGATCAGCAAGGCAAGAGCCGCTAGGATCAAGTATATAAGCCCTGAAACGCCAAAACCTTCACCATTTGCGTATGAGTGAAGTCCGCTAAGGTAGAAAATTTACTCCAAAAATATGTAAAAGCACCGAAGCAAATGATAGCACACTAGCAACTAAAAATACAAAAAAACGCCTTTAAGACTTGGCATAAATCTCAAGTGAAGCACGATAGCATAGACGATGATCGTGATGTACGACCAGCTCTCTTTGCTGTCCCAGCCCCAGTATCTACCCCAGCTCTCGTTCGCCCAGACGCCGCCAGGAAAATTTCCGATCGTTAGCAGACTAAGTCCCTATGATGAGGCTTAGCTCGTCGGTAGCTGCGAGGTATCTTATCTGTTCGCTAAGTTTTTGCTCGTTTTTGTCATTTTTTTAGTGCCATTAAGATAAGTCCCACAAGCCCCAGCACAAAGCCAAAGCCCAAAAAGCCGTAGCTTGCTGTGATGACGCTTACGTGCACGCTAAGCCAAAAATGACTTTAAAACAGGGACTCAATTTGTTATCTGTGGGTTTATGAAATTTAGATGAGCCACCAGCAAAGATATAGCCGCAAAGAGCGACGCAGCCCGATAGCGCAAAGCTTTGCTTTCTAAAAATAGCACTCCAGCCAAAACGCTTGTAAATGAGATATAAACTAAAGCTCTCGTAAGCATCACTCCAAGGCGCGTGGCCTGATATGAAGGCTCGAAGGACTAAATTTGCAGCGTGCACCAGCAAATGCAGTGAAAAATGCAAGGCTTAAAAGCCTTTTCAAATCTAAATTTCCTTCCAAAAAGAGCCTATAAAAAGCCAAGAGCGAGCGAAACTAGCCCAAGGATCATATAAAAATATATAGAAATGGTAAAAATTTCCATTTGGTTATAGAGCACTTCAAGGCTGACTTTTGCTTCGCTTGGCGCAAGAGAGCCCTAAAAACGCCTCTTTGGTAGCTTGAATGTGCTCCAAGCTCTTATCAGCCTCTTTACACTCGCCTTCTTGCACGCAAAGGCTTAAATTTCCCTATGTAACTACTTAAAAACATTTTTAAATTCGTTTTGGGAATTTCATTTGAGCCAAAGGCTTCATTGACTGATAGCCACGTGATCTTATCGCCGCTTTTTAGCTGGGATAAACTAAGCATCTCGCCCTTTGGCGCAAAAGTATAAGACGTTTAGCCTCTCGTCAGATGTGATCACGTCGTTATCAGATTTATCTCTTTTTGAGGCGGATTTTTCATTGGCAGCTTCTACCATTTGCCCAGTTTATACTCGCCATCTTCGCTAAAAACATCGCTAAAACTAGCAAATTTTCTCACTCTTATCAAGTCCTAAAAGCTCATTTATCCTATCGTTTGTGATCCTAACAAGCCTTTTTTGCATCCACTCTTTTGGCGAAAGGGAAAAAGAGCATAAGCTCCTCGCTGCTAAGCCCAAATAGCGTGGTTTTTGGTTGAAATTTACGCTTATCACAGCTCTTGTAGCTGAGCTAGCTGGAGCGACCCTGCTATCAGTATGAACTAAAGTATTCTAGCAGTATCCCGGCTGCGTGAGCTTCTAAATTTTTGTTATTTTTCGTTAGCGAAAATTTGGCGTTGCACTTAGCAAAAGGACGGCCAAAAATGCTATCTGAGAGCCTTTTTATGAAAGTTTAGCAACCTAAAAATCGGCTATTTTTACTAAATAAATTTGCCCACAAAGCCAAGACAAAGTAGAAAATATCCGATGTAGGGTTGGGATTTTGCCTGGGTCTTTGTTTATCTCAAGTGCGCTTCAAGCTCGTCTGGGTCGTATGATGACTGAAAAAGTTATAGCGCATCGATCGTTAGTGGATTATTTAATGAGATATCATGCTCGCTGCCTGCGATATTTACCCTGCTTGTGTAAGACGACGGCTGTTTAGTCCAGCATAACGCTCTAAGATAAATTCTCAAGCTTTTAGCGAAAAAGGTAAATTATGGCATCATGAGCTAAAAGTGAAAATTTACGCCTCTTGCCCATCAAAGCTCAAAACGCTGGGCTCAAGATCATATCCAGCTCCGCCTTTTTACCTTGGCTGTTTTGCTCTTTTTGCCCAGCAAAGCCAGCCTCTATGCTAAGCGTAGCTGGGGCGTTTTTCTCATCTTTTTATAGCCAGCTATCTTTATCTCAAATTCTTTGCCGTTTATATCTTTTTTTAAAGCTAAAGTCGTTTTTGCCAAGTAGGCTAAGTCTTAGTGGGAAGCTAAAGCTCTCATTTGACATCTCAACTCTCAAATAAGGCTTTACACTTTGCATGGTGTTGCTGCCTCGCCCACTCTTAAGTGTAGCACGCCCTCTTCGCCAAAAGTGCCTTGTAAGCGCAGCACCGATGAAGATGACGATAAAAAGCAAGGTGTACGAAAAATGCGCCAGGTTTTTTTATACATCTTGGTTTTAATGATACTAATAGCTAAGCAGATAACACAAGCGAGCCATGACGCACTCGTACCAGAGTGCTTCATAAACTAGCACTCTAGCCGTCTGTGTGTCATAAGAATTTTTCCAAAAGGTTGCTACCCTGCACCAAAATGCAAGGATAAATAATAATACTAAAGACAAGCGGTAGACGTTTGAAAATTTTTCATCGCTTGTTTTTAGACCTTATATACCGTAAGTCTGTCCTGCATAAAGAATAAAAATTCTAAGTAACAAAACACCAACAACAGCTGCTATCGAGCTGATATAAAAGCTACATTCAAGTTTGCTACGCTTTTTGCCAAGTGCGAAATTTAAGACAAAAGGCACAACAAAACCAACTAACACAACGCCAAGCCAAAAAGATTTAGCCCAAACGCCGCTATAAAACGCAACTGCCGCTTCTTGCTGATAGGTTGAACCGATAAATAGCGATACGAAAATCATCATTATTAGTAAAATTTCAACTCCCAAAAACGCTAAATTCTACGCTGTGAAGCGCGTGAAGGTCGCTTGAGTGCGGATCTTCTTTGAAAAAAATAGCGCAGCTACCAAGCTACTGCCGCTTATACCAGCACTTAGACCAGAAGCGACAAATAAAGCTGGAAGTACAGCTGTATTTAGCAGTGGGAAATCTAATAAGTACTGAGATCAAAAAAAGCCTGTATATGCACAAATAACCACCGCAAAAAGTAGGCAAAGCGCACTTAAAAGCGGGTAGAGAGGATTTAAATTTTCATTATGCCATCAAAAGATGCCACAAAAAGGATTTTAGCTCCGTGCTAAACGCATACAAACACATCAAAAAGCTAAGCGGTATAAAGACACAAAGTCCAGCAACACCGATAGACATAACTGATTTGAAGTTATAGTTGATCATAATTTTTTCCAAAACAATAGTGGTTTTTTTCAAGGTCAGCTATCAGACAAACCATACCAAGCATGATGCTAACGAACGCTAAAAGCGAAGCGACCTTTAAAAATGGGCTGAAATTCTCTTGCTTTTTATAGTGTTTTAAAAAGTATAGCGACGATCAAAGCGCCACCACTCATACCAGCTAGCAAAAGATAAACAGCGATCGGCCAGCCCCACTCAACTCCGTGCGAAAAATGTCTCGCTGAAAATTTATAGCACCATCCATCTTACACCCCCGTTTTTTTACTTTTAGGAATATATCTAAGGCTTGGTTTTTGTACCAAGTTCTGCTCTTAGCCTTATACTATCTTTAACAGCTAAAAAGCTGGCTGATATGTGAGTTCTCATCGTCTAAGTCACCAAATACCAAAAGCTTCGTACCTACAGGCCTCGACACAAGCTGGATCTTTTTATCCTTCAAATTTGTATCTACGCAGAAGTTGCAGCTTTGGGCTGAGTGAGTAACTTTGTCGATATATCTCACGTCGTAAGGACAGGCTACGATGCAGTATTTACAGGCGATGCAGTCATCTATGTTTGTAGTCTGGATACCTGTTTTTTGGGTCCTTGTGACAGGCGTTTGTTGGGCAAACATTGACACAAGGGGCGTCTACGCACTGCTGGCATGAGACCCTAACATATCTTTTTATCTAGTAAATTTTTAGGATCAGTCTTATCTTGAACGAAAAGTCTCATCTGTCCTTTTTGGGACTAAATCACCTCCCTGCACGCTATCTCACAATCCGTGCAACCAACGCATTTATTTTGGTCAAATATCATGCCAAAATGTGGTTTTTACACTTTCCTCTTCTTTAAAAGCAAAACCACTGCTCGCCACGCTAGCACCAGCAGCAACCACTGCTAGACGTTTGAAAAAAATGCTCTTCTGTTATTTTTGATTTTGCATTTTTAACTCCATTTTTATGGATTAATGAGGCCTTTTAATGCCTTCATTTTGTTCTTTTTCGTGAGATTTTCTTAGCAGACCTCAGCTAACTCGCTAGGGCTTTAAGACCTTAATAAGCTCTATCTCAAAAACGATAGTAGCTCCCCTGGTATGTTTTTCAACTCCGCTATCGCCATATGCAAGCTCTGGTGGGATAACAAATTTATACTTATCACCCTCTTTCATAAGCATTAAGCCCTCTTCAAGACCAGGGATTAAATTTAGCATAGAAAGATGAGCTGGAGCTTCCTTTGTCTCGTCAAAAACCTTGCCATCGATAAAAGCTTGCTTTGTAGCTTGCTATTATGATGCTCTCAGGCTTTGGAGTTGCTCCTTTTGAGCTTGATTTTTATGATTTCATATTGTAGTTTTGATTTTGTTGTTTTTACATTTTTTTATTTTTTTGCGTTTTTTTATCCATGAAAGCTTTGCCTTGCTCCATTCTCTCTTTGAGCGTGGCAGCTTCTTTTTCTTTTATTATCTTGTCTAAACTTTTTCAGCTCTTTTTGTTTAGTAGCTTTGCTATCTCATCATCGCTTAGCTTAGCCTCTTTTTTTAAAGCGTCAGCAAAACCTTTGATGACTGCATCAGCATCGTAGCCAATGCCTATCTCTTTTTGTTGTTGTAGTCCATTTTAAAAACATATCCACCACTTGTTGCTCCCCATGGCGTAAGACTCGTTGTAGTCTGCGTTTGCCATAAGGCTAGCTGCACTTAGGCTAAGTAGTAGTGTAAATTTTCAAAAACCTCATTTTTCATTATCAAACCCTTAAAATTTAAAGGGCTAAAACTAGCCCCTAAATATTATAAATTCTTGTTTAGAATTCTTTGAGCTTCTTTTTATATACTCTTTAGAAGCATCGAGTTTTTGTTTAGTGAATTTAAATCCGTGCATACCCCACGAACCATCTTTCTCAACCATATCGATTACTTCTTGAGCACTTTGGATTAGCTCGTAAACTCTTGCTTTATCACTTGACTCAAGTTTTTTAGTCTCAAGTAATGTATAAAGACCTTCGATACCAACTTTAACTTCAGAGAACTGAGTTTTCACTGGAGTTTGCCATCCCATAACTTCATCATAAACTTGTTTTTGGTTTTTGAAGTGAAGTGTTGGTTTTAGCTCAGATAGTACTGGGCTGTGGCAGCCTTTTAGTATCTTGCATATCTTTATCAGCCCAAGATGTTCTAGCGCATGCCCACATTAAGTCAACGTAGTTGTGACCATTTTTATCTCTCTCAAAGTGCCAATCTTTAGCGTCTCTTGGACCTTTAGCAGCATCGCCAGGTACTAGAGATTTTTTTATCTGGAGAAACCATGATTTTCCAGATGTGAGATCTTCTTTGAGTATCAAATCCAGCATTGTCTTGGAACTGGATAGCGTAGAAGTTCTCGCAGCTCATCATAAATGGCATGTGGCAAGATGCACAAGTATTATCTTTGTGTGTATCTGCTTTTAGATGCTATATATGCTTGAGTTTCGTGGCAATCTTTACACTCTTTTTGAGTTTAGGTTTTGTATATAACGCACTCAAGTAGCCTTGCTCTGAGTTATAGTTCATGCCTTTGATATTCTTATCGCCTACAACTGGACCTGTGTTGTCGTGTGGATCGTGGCAAGTAACACATCTCATACCTTTATCATAGTGAGCTGTAAAGTATGATTGTGAGCCTTCAGAACCGCATCCTGGTCCCATTGATTTAAATTTAGAGCTTAATGAAAGATCAAGCTTGCCGTTGTTTAATGGGTTAGCACGCATTAAGTCTGGGCTGAAGTTAAATCTTTGGTGGCAGCGTTCGCAGTTTGATGTTCTAAAGTTTGTAGCGCCATCAAGGTGACCGCCAGCTCCGTGGCACTCCTCACAGCTTACGCCTTTTGAGATAGTGTTTTTTTGAAGCTCTTTTAGGATTACCTAAAGTCGCATAGAACTCTTCTTTTGGTTTTGAAGTCAATGTAACTGGGTGGCAAACTTCACAATATGATGAGTTTGCTTGGAAGAACATTGACTTTTTTGTGTTTTTGCAGCGTATGAAGCAAGACCGCGTACGTATCCGCCATTATCGCCGTACTCTTCAAGAGTGCCAGGGATTCTGGTGCAATCTCTTTGATTTTCTTAACAGTAGCGTCATCTACATTTAACGCCCATGTTCTTTGCCATTGGTTACCACCAGCTACGATCTGGCCTGTACGATCACGTAATGTACCGCCATCAACATAGTATGTACCACGAAGCATCCAAGCATCTACGTAGCCAATTTCTTTGTTCTTAAGTGACCAACAGTTGCATAGATAACATCTGGTGTGATACCTTTTGGAAGGATAGACGCTGTATCTTTGTCAAATACAGGCTCTGTAAGGTTGTTGTTTACCTCTGGGTGCTCACCAGGGAAACGAATAGTCGTTGCGTGGCGAGATCTGCTCCATACCTCGTATTGAGCTGGGTGACACTCACCACACTTTTCTGGACCAACAAACGTTTGTTAGGAACTGAAGTGATGAAGTAGCTGAATTCTATACATCATAGAACTATAGCCCTTACCACCATCTCTTTTACTAAGCTTTTGACATATCAAAGCCATGGCCTTCTGAAAGCCACTCTAGACCACGGTCGTGAACGTTTAGTTTACCAACCGTTTTTGCCACCATAATCTTTTAAAGATCGGGTGGTTTTTGAACAACCAGTTATACATCTCTTGCTCTTCTACTACGTAGTCTTGCAAGGAAATAACACCTCTACTTTGCAGTGTGCCTTTAGGATTTGCGATAACATCACGTGCTTTATCGGACATCTGCATATTATGCTCTTCGCAACAGGCCTGTGACGCGAAGATGCTAACACCCATGAGTAAAGCCGGCCAAGGCTTTGTGTAAACTCTTCACGTGTCCTCCTTTGAATTTTTGAGCCTAAAATCAAAATGATTTCATACTGATAATCTTAACAGCAAAAAGGGGGAATAGGGGAATTTTTAATAAAATTATAAACTTTCAAAACTAATTGTAAATGTTACGCTATTTTTTGTCCGTATTTCTGGCAAATATTAGGGCATTATTTTTACTAGCTATAAGTTTGCTCATATATAGCCCAAGCCCGCTACCAGACTCTTTTTGTAGTAAAATGCGGCTCAAAAATAACATTTAAAACCTGAGTTTTTATAGCGCCGGCATTATTTTTCTATACATAAACTCTTACGTCCGTCTTGTAAAAATGTATATATTTTTATCACTCTTGGTTTTTATGCCTGAGCTTTTTAAATGCGTCTTTTAGCGTTGTTTATGATGTTTATTAGTAATTTGGATTATCTCATTGAAAATTTGCAAATATGACAGAAATTCTTTTCTTTCACATCGATTTGCACTTCTATCTGATATTTCTTTTAGTAGAGCGCTTAATATCTTTATTGTCTGATTTATAACCTCATCTGCATAAAAATTCTTTTTAAAGTCTTTGGATTAAAGAAATTTTTAAAGTCATCAACAGTTTCTGACATAAAATTTATCTGCTTGCTCGTTTCTTCTATAAATCCATACTTTGCCTCATCAAGTCGCTCCTGATAAAGCTCTCAAATTTATTAAAGATGAGCTTATCTGAGCTAGTGGCTCGCTTCCACTGGTGTGAGATATTACCCATCATCTCGCCCATCGAGGCTAGACGGCTTTGATGTATCATTAGCTCGCTCGGTCTGCTTTTTACCTCCTCGCCACGCCTATGCATCTTATAAACAAGTAGTAAAAATAGTCCAAAGATGACGCTTATAGCGCACATTATGACTATGACCTCTTGCAAATGATAGGTAAAAATAGCGCGAATTGGTATCTTAAACGAGATCATCGCAAACTGTTTCTGTTCACGTCTGGGATCTCTATGCCCATCCATCTCGTATTTTTCTAGCATTTGTCTGGGGCATTTGTGTCGCTATGACAGGCTAGACAGGTCGGGCTTTGGTTTTTTTATAGGCAGACCCACAAAGAGCTGTGAGCCATTTTCATCTCTTATTATCCTTACAAATTCTTGAAATTTATTTTTCTTTAAAGCCTTGCAAGACGCTCTGCTTCAATCTCATTTGGTTGGTGAGCTTTTATTTAGCGGTGCGATAGCAACTAGCTTGTAGTCGAAGTCTAGGTTGTATTTTTGCTTTTGGATATTGTACTCACGGCTTATATATGAAGATGATAGAAGTCTTTCGTCAAAAAGTCCCTCTTTTAAAATGCCCTCTTGCTTTAGCTGTTCGATGAGTGGGCGTTGCACGCCTGAGATGTACTCTCTTACAGAATTTATACTCTCAAGCACATAATGCGCCTCTCTTTGGCATCTTTCATCGCTAGGTCGTTGTAGTAATTTAGCACAAGTGCTGAGACTAGCAAGTATACAAAGATGAAAGCACCGATGATTAGCTGAAATTTATATTTCACAAAGATAGCCCACGCCGTATACTCTTTGATCACATCTTTGCCTAGCTTTCTTCTAAGCTCTTTTACGATGGTCTTTATCGCCTCTTTTGTAGGCTGCTCGTACTCCCAGATGTAGTCAAATATCTGCTCATAAGTGATGGTTTTATTTTTATTATTTATAAAATACTCAAAAAGGCGGCTCTCGCTCTTGCTTAGATGAGAAATTTGACCATTTACATAAAGTGCCTTTTTACCAAAAGTCATACTCTATATCATCAGCGATCTTAACCGTCGGAGTGCGTCCCACAAGCTCCATAGCGACATCCTCAAGCGCTTTTATGAAAGACTTTTTATCGTATGGTTTTGCAAGATATCTTGTGATCTTTTAGCTCAACTGCTCGCCACAAATACTCTTGCTCGACGTGGCTTGAAAAGTATTACGATAGGGATTTTTTTGATTGACAGCTCTTACTTTTTTTGGCGATCTGCAAGGCCATCGATATTTGGCACGCTTATATCAAGCACCAAAACATCATAGGCGTCGCTTAGTGCGAGCTCAGCGCCTCAGAGCCGTCTTGCACGCCTGTCACCCTCAGCAAAAATAGCTCAAGCGATGCGCAAATATTTTTTTAATATCGCCTCTTCGTCCTCAAGGCAAAGGACCTTTTTATTTGACAAAACGTCTAAAAATATCACTCTCTTGCATATGATCCCATTTTTGCTCGATATTATCACGCTTTGGCTTAGTAATTTGTCACAAATAATAATTTGAGCAGGGTTAAATGTAGCCAAGCTGGTTGGCTAAATTTATATCTTTATCATGTTCTAAAATGCGAAAGGCTTTTGGTTAAGGTTTTCTGTCATTTTAGATAGGTGAGCGGTCGCGACTGAAAATTTTCATCCATGCTTTTTGAGTTCTGTTTTTGAAATTTTCATCTATATTTACTATGCCCCTTTATCAGCTCTACTAGCTTGTTTCCAGTCTCTATATAGTCCTTCGTAGAGGCTTCATTTAAGCTAACGGTCTCGTTCATTAGCTGGTTCATATTTTCTATTTTTCATTTATCTGGCTGATTTTTGCAAAGCTCGCCAGCTTTTTGGCGTTGTCACCGATAGTTTGAGACGAGCTTAATATCGCTTCTACTATTAAACCTTTATAGTTGCATTTATCTCGCTTAGGCTATTTTTGTGTGCGCTCTGCTAGCTGTCTCAACCTCATCAGCCACGACTGCAAAGCCGCGTCCATGTTCGCCAGCACGTGCAGCTTCTATCGCGGCGTTTAGAGCTAGCAGGTTTGTCTGCTCGGCGATATCATCTATGATATTTAAGACATCTTTTACATTTTTAGCCTGATCAGCTAGGCTTTTTCATCGAGCCAGCGAGTGAAATTTCCGCTATTTGCAGCCTCATCTACATTTTTACTAAGCCCCAAAACATCATTTTGAGACCCTCATTTATATATAGACAGGTTCTTTCAAGATTTTCTTTTACTCTTCTTAGCCTCTTCAAATGAGCTCTTTATCTCCTCTGACATGATCTTTTGCCATATCTGTCGTTTGCGTCACGATACCAGATGATTTGTTGGTTAACTGTAGTTTGAGTTGATGTAGATGAGAGCTGCTCGGCGATAGATGAGTTCTCATTTGCTAGCCCTTTGACGCTCTCTATAACAGATCTTAGCTCGCTTGTTAGGTCATTTATAGAGCTTTTGATGTTTGAAAATTTTCATCTTTGCCGCTAACCTCTAGCCTTTTAGTAAGGTCGCCGCCGCCGATCTTGATCTCCTCTGACATCGCGGTTACTTTTCCAACGATATTTTTTATAGGCCTGATGATCGCTCTACTTAAGATAAATAACACGATAGCTATCAAAACTACTGTAATCATGGCGCAAGCGATGATAAAGGTTCTTGTATTTTGGCTATTTTGCTCATTTAGCACGGCTTTTGTCTTTTCTATCTCATCTGCTAGGTCATCAACATATACGCCACTTTCCTAGCATCCATTTATATGGCTCAGAAATCGGCAGCGTAGCCAAGCTTTTCAACTGGCTCCTGCCCCTCTTTTTTCGCCCAGCCAAATGTAACAAATCCGCCACTTTGTTTAGCCTTTTTCGATGAGCTCTTTTATAAGAAGTAGCCCTTTTTGGATCTTTTTAGTCCGATTAAGCTCACCCACAAGCGATGGCTTTTTCAGGGTGCATCAAAACAACACCGTCGTAGTCATAAATGAAGATGTAGCCGGTCTTGTCGCTAAAGAATTTTAGCTTTGAGACGACTCTGTACTCTTTTTTTATCTCATCGTCACTTAGTCCTTTTTTTCCTTTGCCGCCATTATAAATTTCACGCATCATTTTGGTTGATCGTCTCAACGTCATCTTTTTAAATTTTTCTTTTCTGGCATTTACCAGCTCGTCGTAGGACTTTGTTGGTGAAAAAGTGCGTTAGATCGCTTGAAAATTTGCTATTTAAAAAGATGAGCAAACAGCTGACAAGTAAAACTGAAAAACAAAAGTGAGAATTATCTTTGTAGATATTTTCATAGCACACATCCTTGCATTTTTGGGATTTCCTAAAAATTGCGTGCCATTTTTATACGTTAAAATCTTAATTATAAATTAACTTTTTAGTAAATTTAAGAAAAAAAGAGAAATATTTGATGAGTAAAATCTACTCAAAGCCCAAAAATAACGAATAAGTTACAAATATTATTATTTTAAGCTTTGAGCGATAAATTTCTATAAAATTTGAGTTGCCTCTGCTTCCAGGCTTAATAGCCTTGCTACCGCTCTTACAAAGCGGACAGTGCTCTGGCTCGTAAACTTTCAAATCCAAAATTTACCCAAAGCGAAAAATGGCTTGTCACTTGGCAGTTTTGCATTTGGCTTTGAGCTTCGTTGCTCAATTTGCAAAACCCTGTACAAAAGCCTCGGTTTGCAAGTGCGTCGCAAAGCCAACCACCTCGCCACCAAGGCTCTCTATCACGTGGGCCGCTTCAAGTGCTGAGCCACCAGTTGTGATGATGTCTTCGCAAACCATAAACTCTCACCCTTTTTCACTCTCAAAGCCGCGCCTTAAGCTCATAACCCTATCAACACGCTCTGTAAATATAAAGCGTTTTTGCCGCACGAGCTAGCTCATATCCAGCCAAAATCCCACCCAAGTGCTGGCGAGCAAACGCTATCACCGAATGCCACTATCTATCACGCGCGCTAGCTCATCTGCTAGCTCTCCTGCAAGTGCTGGGTCTTCAAGCACCTTTGCGCTTTGCAGATAAAACTGCGAGTGGTTGCCACTACTTAGCAAAAAGTGCCCCTCTAAATACGCCCCAGCGTCCTTGTAAATTCTTTCTCAATTCATCGCTTTTTCCTTTTGAATGGCAAAAATCTTAACACATACCCACTTTAGCCACTCTTTTTGAAAATTTAATAAGCCCCATGCTTGTATAATTCTTTCCAACATACAAAAAGGACACCATGCTTCTCTTTAACCCTGTTGTTTTTAGCATTTTTGGTGATGACGGTGCTATGTTTGCTGCGCTTTAATATCCTGCTTTCTATCCTCATCTCAGCCCTTATCGCTGGCGTGATGTATAAGCATGGTTTTTAGCGGATTTGAAAGTGGCTTTAACAGGCGGCATAGATAGCTTTTTCACAGCTCTAAAAGAGACCACGCAAAGCCTCATAAGCGGTATGCAAGGCAACCTTGAGACCTCGCTAAGCTACATCTTACTAGGTGCTCTTGCAGCTGCCATTGCAAATACAAATTTAACAGCCATTTTGATAAATGCAATGAGTAAATTCTTTAGCTCAAATAAGGTGATATTCACGCTAACTATCGCTTTTATCGCTTGCTTGTCTCAAAAACTCTGATCCCAGTTCACATAGCCTTCATACCTATCTTGATCCCACCACTTCTTGCTCTTATGAACAAAAATGGGCATAGATAGGCGTGCGGTGGCTTTGCGCTCTTACATTTGGACTGTAAGCGCCTTATGTGAGCCTTAGCGTTGGCTTTGGCCTTCTTTTTTTCACAATATTCTTAAAAAGAGCTAGCCAACAACGGCATAAACACAACTATCTCAGATATCTCATCGGTAATGTGGATCGGCGGTGCGTCGATGTTAGTTGGTCTTATCATTGCCATTTTTGTTCTACGGCAGAAAGCGCGTTTATAAAACATCTAAATTTGAAAAGGCCGAGCTTGATGAGATTAGAGCGCGCAAAAAGCCTTGAGATGACTAAAAAGAGTGGGCGGTCTTAGCTGGTGCGGTTGTCGCCTTTGTCGTGCAATTTACACTTCGCTCTTGCCACTTGGTGCACTGCTTGGACTTTTTAGTTATGGTCGTTTTTGGCGGAATAGAATATAAAAAGTAGATAAGATCATGGATAATGGCCTTGCTATGATGGGCTTTTATCGCCTTTATCATGCTAGTTGCTGCGGGATACGGCACCATTTTAAGAGAGAGTGGTGGCATAGACGAGCTTGTAAAATACGCTAGCTTGGTCTCTGGTGGCAAGATAGGCGGAGCACTTTTTGATGCTACTTATCGGACTACTCGTGACGATGGGTATAGGCACTAGCTTTGGTACTGATACCCTATCCCAGCCTCTATCTACGTGCCACTTTGCCTTAGCCTTGGCTTTGGTGTGCCAGCTATCATCTTGCTAGTTGGTATAGCAGCAGTCTCTGAGTGACGCTGGAAGCCCAGCAAGTGACAGCACACTTGGGCCAACAAGCGGTCTAAATGCTGATGGTGAGCACAACCACATATATGATACTTGCGTGCCTACGTTTATATTTTTAACATCCCACTAATCATCGGTGGCGTCGTAGGTGCGTTGATACTTGATAAATTCTGGCGTTAAAAAAGCGCCAAATTTATTTTTAAATATGATGCTAAAATCATTAGAAAATTTAAAGGAAAAATGCGATGCAAACAAATATTGATTATGCAAAATACGAGACGATGACACGTAAAGCTTTGTTTAATTCACTTGAAAAAGAGGAAAAACCTAAATCCATTGGAACAATACTTTTAAAAACAATCAGAACTAATCTTTATCTAAAAAAGATAAAAGTAAACTTGATGAGCCAAAAAGATTATGACCTTTTGCAATCATCAAGCATAAAAACTCGATATAGAATTTAAAAACTCTCAAAAAGCGGATGCAAGAAGACTAATAGCCGAAGTTAAAACTGAAAATGGGTACTTTAATGTATAAGATCGTTATTAAACGCTCTGCTGACAAACAACTAGATATAAAATTCTCAAAAGGCGATGCTAAGAGCGGCTTTATAACATACGCGATCTTTCTAAAAAAGAGCTAGAAAAAGTAGAAAACCCCTTTTGCAACAAATAACGCAGAAAAGATGCAAGGCTACGATAATCGCTGGCGTTGAGGGTTGGCATACATTACCGCATATGTAGGGTCTTAAAACAGATGAAATTTCTAACTATTGAAATATAATAGCAAATCTATCACGAGAAACAAAGCATACTAAAAATACAATCTATGAAATATTTTCAATTTTTTCTTTTATCGATATAAATTTTGGAACATCTTTTGCTTTGAAAGATTATAAAAATTTAAAACGAGAAAAAGGATAAGCTCATGATGAGATCACTTTGGTCTGGTGTTTCAGGCCTACAAGCCCACCAGATAGCCATGGACGTAGAAGGCAACAATATCGCAAACGTCAATACCTATGGTTTTAAATACAACCGCGCAAATTTTTGCTGATATACTAAGCCAAACTCCAAGAGTAGCTACAGCTCCACAAGGCCAGCTAGGCGGTCAAAACGCTATGCAAAATAGGTCTAGGAACGACCATAAACTCAACTACAAGTATTCTTTCATCAAGGCACACTAACAGCTACTGACAAGCAAACCGACCTTGCTCTTCAAGGAAATGGCTTTTGTCGTATCTCCAGATGGCGGAAATACAAGATATTACACAAGAAAACGGCGACTTTGTCCGTGACAAAAGCTGGCAACTTCGTAAATAATAGCGGTTATATCGTTCAAGGCTGGACTAGAGATGAAGAGACTGGCACTATCGACTCAACAGGTCCGATAAGCAACATCGTCATCAAAGAAGGTCTTACAACTCCAGCAAGAGCGACAACAGAAGTTAAAGATAAAAGGCAACCTTGACTCAGGCAACACCATCGGTCAAAGAAGCACGCCTATATATTCACTTGACTCAGTAACTGGCAGGCATAGACTATGACAATGATGGCAAAAGTAGGTCCAAAATGAAGCACATAATGAAAAACGATGTAAATAACGATAAACTCTATACAAACTCAAGAAACGAGCAATGTAACAGAGCGTGGCGTTGATCTTGGTGTTACATTTGACGAGCTTTGGAAATGGCCTTGCCCTAAGAGATCAAACAAGGCATATGGGTAAGCTACGCAAATGCAAAAACACATAAATTTGATTATTGGTAGCGGTGATCCACATGATGTTGGTTCACTTCGTAGGGACTCAAACATTGATATAACTTTAAATGGCGAAAAATAGGTCCAAGAACTGTAAATAGTATCAGTGATATTGCAGCTGCCATAAAATGCCCAGTATAACAAAACTGGCGTTAGTGCTGAAATTTTCAGAGGGCAACAAAGCTAACACTTATAAATAGAAACAACTCTGGCACCACTAAAAGAGACAAAAAAACATCCATTTAACAGTAGGAGGCGGTGATACGTTATAGCAGCTATGACAGCTCTTGAATAGCAAATGGTGGCTTAAGAAATCAAGAGATTATCACAGCTCACCAATATGTCTATACAAGCTCGCAAACAACAGCTATTCACCCAAAATACTGACGCTATGCCAAGGCAAGTAACTACAACAGAAGATCTTCGTGCTGCTATGCAAAAAGATGCTAGAGAATATGTTGATTATAATGGTGATGGCATGGAACAATACCAGCTGACACTGGTGCTGTAGCCGAGATAAAAAGGGTAAAAGCACTTGGATTAACTACAAGTGTCGCTGTTTCTGGTGCAATCAACCCACCTTATAAAGCCAAACTATGACGCAGCCTGTAGCAGCTCTCCCTACTACTACAAGTGAAGACGATAAAATAAAAGCTGGCCTTAAAGCAGCAGTCTGAAACCCAAATGATAGCGTTAAGATAACAGTAAATAAGTCTGGTCAGTTTCAACTAGAAAAATCCAGCAGATGACGTAGCCGATCAAGCCCTTTATATGACAGTTACTGGACTAACAGAACCAGCAAAAAGATGCTAGCACTGCCGCTGTAAATGAAAAATGTTAGACTTTACAACTATGATGAAAGCACTTGATGGTGCACTAAGCCCAGGTCAAGCCCTAAGAGCAAGCGGCAAGATGATGATGTCAGCCACGGCTCAACGGCTGAAATCTTTGACTCACTTGGTTCAAAACACACAGTTAGTATCAAATGGGCAAAAGACAGGCACTACAAAAGATGGCGGAACTGAGTGGAACATGGTGATCCAAGTACCAGAGCCTGCTAAGATAAACTATTCAGGCGAGGGTCCAGATAATGTCGTAACTGGTCTCAGTTAGATTTAACTCAAACGGCTCACTTGCTAGTTTTCACCCATCAACGATAACTTTTTCAGCTAACAATGGCTCACAAGGTGGACAAAAGTGTCAATCTAAATTTTCGGTTTGGGAACTGATTTTTAACGGACTAACAAGCTTTGATAAAGACTCATCAACTGACTCTATATCACAAGATGGCTACACTGGTGGCACACTAAATGACCTAAAGATCGACGAAACTGGTACGATCATTGGAGCATTTACAAATGGCAAAAAGCTTTGGCCTAGCTCAAGTGGCACCTGCTACTTTTTACAAACAACGAGGGTCTTCAAAAGTGAGGGCGGAAACGTCTTTTTCACAGACTGCAAACTCAGGTGAGGCAGTCATCGGTGCAGCAGGTACTGGCGATAAAGGCACGATCGCAGCTTCAAAAACTAGAAGCAAGCAACGTCGATCTTAGCCGCTCGCTAACAGACCTTATCATCATCCAAAGAGGCTTTCAAGCAAACTCAAAAACGATCACGACAAGCGACGAGATGCTAAATACACTTCTTCAACTAAAACACAATCTAATATCTAACATGGGGGCGCTCGCTCCCTTTTACATACAAAATAAAAATCAGCCTTCTTTTTGTAAAATGCTGAAACTTTCACAAAAGAGAAAATATGCAAGTAACACTTCTAAATCACACCCCACTAAATATCTGCTCTCACGCGATCCGCACATGCTGGCAAAGCTTTGAAAAAGGCGACAATGGCGGCGAAAAAGACTGTGAGCTCATCGACCGAGTGGGTAATACTCGTAAACACGCATCAACGCTAGAGCATCTTTACTACAACTTCTACATCCAAGGCATCTCTCGCGCACTGCTTCAAGAGCTATCCCGCCACCGCATAGCAAGCCTAAGCGTCAAATCAACCCGCTACACGCTAAAGAGCTAAAAAGAGGAGAATGTGAAGTAGGGGCAGTTTGAGCGAGCGGCTACATTTATCGTGCTAACAAATGACGAAGTGGTCGATAACGCAAGCATAAAAAGCGCTTGAGAAAAGTACGTGAATTTAGCCTCAACGACAAAGAGCCTGATATCGTCAAATACTGCTTGCCAGAGTGCTATAAAAACCGAGCTTACGTGGAGTATAAAACGCTAGAAGTTTGCGCAAATTTCATCTCTAAGAAGCTCAAAGTCAGCCCTTTGGGAGATAAGAAATGTAGCAAATGCTATCTACGACGCCCTCTGCCTGATGAGACATAAACTCTATCTTTTTGAGAAGTGTTTGCCAGATGAGGAGGCTTTAAAATTAAAAAGAAGTTAAATAAAGAGAAAGGACTAGTATTTATATGCTTGGCAATCTCTTTGTAGATCAAAAGTATAGTTATAGTATCTTTTCTTTTATCGATATAAAAATGGAACAGCATAACCAAGAAATATCAAATCTCTAACATCATCATCGTTTATATCTAAATTTATGAAAATCGATATGGGATATATTTTATCTCTTCGATCTTTTGTTATCAAATCATGCAAAAAGCACCGCCTTCTCAACACTATCTTTAGCTATAATTTAGTGACCTTATCGGTGGCTTGCTCACACTCTTGTAGAAATATGCATCATCTGCACCAAGTCCCATGAGCAACTCTCTTTATATGACTTTAATTCATCTTCTTCGACACATTCAAGCTCACTATTTTTAGCCTTAAAAGCTATATCTTTTTAGATTTTTGCGTCATCTTTGCAAAGTCTGCATCCGTCATTTTTCCATCTTAAACTGAGGATCGATCTTTTATGGCTTCGTAGGCATCTTGTAAATGAGGGCTATCTGAGGCGTTATATCACCTTTTCATTAGTAGTTGTCATCTTATATCCTTTAAATTTACTCTTTTTCAAAACGTAAAGAAGTTCATCTACGTGGATGTTTCTAGCTTTTTAAATTTCTCTGCCGCGGTAGGCATTATATTTTTGACGAAGTAGATGAACTTGCCCATTTTACTTTGGGTTTTTATCAAATCCATCTTGGTTGATAAAGCCCTCTGAGTTAAACGAGATCAGCACAAATTTAGCCTCTCAAATTCCCATATCAGCTCGAAAAATGCCTCGCTTGCTGATGACTTTTTATTAAAAACTGATCTGTTCCAGTCCTTTGAGATGCCTGAAACTTTTGAAATGTCACTTGGCTCAGTGTAGCTTGCGATGAGATTTAGCATGAAGTAGTTTGAGCCGTATGGATGCTGGTTATAAGGCGGATCAAGATAGACTAGATCGAGCTATCAAGCTCTTTTTGGCTAGCAATTTGCGTCCTTTTGATAGACCTCAAATGGCACGCTAAAATTTGAGAAAAGATTGGCTTTGTCAAATTTGATATCAGAAGTGATCCTTGAGATGGCATTTTTGCCCCCTGCCACCAAACGACCGATACCCCTCTTTATTTTTTTATGAAAGCCCTTAAAAACGCCGCTCGTGTTTGCATGCACGCTTGCATTATAAAGTAGCGGTGCTATGAAAAATCTTTTCTCATATCCTCTGGCAAGAGTCTCATCTATGAGCCTTCTTACGGTGTCAATAGATTTGGCATTTTTTCTTGTGTAAAGACCCTGCTCTGCCCCAAGCGATATTTTCGTCATCTTGTGGGGCATAAAGCCTTGTTATAAAGCCCTCATGAAAGGCTATCTTTTATCTCTTTTTCAAGTCTTTTTTGCCAGAAATTTATCTCATCTCTTAGCTCATTTGTGGCGTTTTTGTAGGTAGCATGAGTTTGTGATAAAGCTATAAAGCTCCAAGTCGTTTGCGACTAGAAATTCGCTATTTTGCTTTAAAAACCTAGCCACCACGCCGCTTCCACTAAAGAGGTCGCAAGCAGCTAAGCTTATCTTTTTAGCTCATCTTTTGCGTGTTTTACGCCTTGTTCGATAAAGCCTAAAAGAGCGTTTGTTACCAAGATAGGTTCGTATTTGCTCTTTTAGATAGGCTTGATTTTTCTTGTTTAGCTGGCTTCAAATCAGTGCTTTTTTTAGTCCCATAGCATCAACGTCAAGCTTGATCTCTTCGTTGTTTATGATGACTAGACCCTGATCTAGTAAATTTTCGTTTGCTATGGCGTGCGCTTCATCAAGTGAGTGCATCTTGTAAGTGCCACATTGAAATGTATTTAGCTCTGGAATTTGATCTTGATCTTTTGACCTCTAAAGATATCCTTTCATCGAAGCAAGCCATGCGCTTTTGACCGCATCTTCGCTAGGTGTGCCGATCACACTCATATAAAAGCCAGTCCTACAGCCCATCGGCGAGATGTCTATGATCTCAACGCCATTGCCATTTAGATGGTTTTCTCATAAAGCCAGCAAAAAGGTGCTCTAAAGTGTGAGTGCCCTTTTTCGGCAAAATTTTCTTCATTTGGCTTGCGAAAAATCTCAAGTCAAAAACGCTGATATCATCGCCCTTTGGGGTCTTCATACTCTTTGCTAGTCTAACTCCTGGAGCTTGCATTTTTACGTGATCTACGCAAAAAACTATCAAGTAGTGGCATATATTCTCCTTTAAATTCTGGTAATTTTAGCGTAAAAAGATTTAGATTTAAAGGCTCACGTAAATTTACATGAGCCTGGTAGTATTTTTGGAGTATTAGTAATTTATTTTTTCTAACGTCTGTTAGTATGACCTTTTGCCATCCCGTCTATCTCGCTAGTTACTTCGTTTGTGTTACTAACAACGCTTCTATTTTCTTTTGTGACGTTATCTATCTGAGCGACACTTCTATTTATCATATTTATGCCCTCAGCCTGCTCTTTTTATGCTCTCACTCATCTCGTTTATTGACTGAGCAAGCGACATTTGTATTTGCTTCGATCTCGCCTAGACTTTTTTGTGTGCCTCAGCTAGCTTTCTAACCTCATCAGCCACAACCGCAAAGCCACGTCCATGCTCACCTGCACGAGCTCGCTTCTATGGCGGCATTAAAGCTAGTAATTTGTCTGATCAGCGATATCACGGATGATAACTATGATGTTTTTGATCTCTTCGCTTTGTCTTATAACATCGCCTGTCTTTTTGTGAGATGGCATTCATCTGAGCTACTCATCTGCTCAACCGCAGCCCGCGCTCTCTTGGATAGAGTCAGCTTGTTTGCTAGCACCCTCAGTTAAATTTCTCATAGAGCCAGCAAGCATCGTTGCCTTTTTCTTCTAAAATGGAGCTTGATTTGAGGTTGCTATTTAGCATAGCGCTTATAGCATCGCCTGCATTATTTATGCCAACTATCATAGCTTTTAGATCAGCCTCTATGTCATCTCTTAGCTCGATCTTAGCGGTGTAGTCGTTCTTTGAGTATGATTTTTAAGATATTTATGACTGCTACCAAATTTCTGGCTGATAGAGCTAAAGAAAGTGTTTTAGTAGATCTTTTAACTTGATAAGTGATGGGTTGTTTGGATTTTCACTTAGTTTTGACGCCTCACCCTCCTCTTATCATGTTATTTGCAGCTACATTTAGCTCTTCAAGCATGGTGTTATCTTTTTTGATGCCAGCTATGACTTTGTCTATGTTTTTGTTTATCTCTTCGCTCATCACGCCAAACTCATCAGTCGTGTGATGTCTAGCTTGTTTGGAGCAGTGCTGCTCTCATAGGTGATAAATTTAAATGTATCAGAAAGCTTCTCTTGTATAACTCCGATAGTTTAAGCTGAGCGCTTTTAGTAGCACGAAAAACAATGGCTGAAAGTATGACTATAAAAGAGCACTGCAAGGGTTAGTTGAGCTTTTAAGATAGGCATAGTATGCTTTGAAAAAAGTATCTGCACTTATGGCAACAGTTGCTAGCCAGCCATCTTCGTTGATAGGTAGAAATTTTTAGCTGTTACATCTTGGTCTTTAGAGTTTTGTATAGAGATCAGACCATTTTTCGTCAAATTCCTTTATTGGCATATTTTTCTGAGACGACCTTGTGGCAGGCAAGATGGTGCCAACCTCTGAAGCTACGTCAGAAAAGAGCATAGTGCCATCTGTTTTTCATTACATAGGCATATCCGCCATCTCTTTGTTGTGCCGATCTCGAGATTTTATCGCTTATCTTTTTGATATCTATATCAACGCCTACAACGCCAACCAAATTACCATTTTTAGTTACAGGAGCGGTGAAAGTGATAACTAGATCTTTTGTAGAAGTGACCCTTTGGCTCGCCATAAATTTCTTTATTTTTTCTCTTTGTGCTCTTTATACCAGCCTCTAGTTCTTGGGTCGTAGTTGTCAGCAACGGTTGTTCTCTTGCCGTCTGATTGGAAGAGCTGTCCATCTTCATCGCCGTAATAAACGTAGGTTATCTGAGTTGAGACCTTTCTCGAGTAGGATAAAGTCCATTATCTCATCGCCACTTTGCAGATCAGCGATAGCAGATGATGCTTTTTCACATATCCTAAATATTCATCAAAAAGGTATCTGTAACACCTTTTATATCTTTAAGAACTTGTTCCTCTTTTTCACTAACAAGCTCAATAACCTTCCTTTTCAGAGTAAAAATAACTAACTGCAGAGATAGCACAAAACGAGATGATGAGTAATATCATCAATGCAAGTGCTATCTTATTTGTAATAGACCGAAACACCTTTACTCCTTTTGAAATTTATTTTAAATGTGTTTAATGATTAAAAATCGAGTAAAAACAAAAAGTTTATAGATTTAGAGTTTCTCATGAAATTCGGTGCTATAAATTCCCTCGATGCGTCTTTTCATATCATCATGCCAGCCATTTGTAAGAGTGGTGAGGGCGTTAAAATTTCTCTAGTAAATTTAAATTTTTCACTTGGCGCATAAAAGAGCCTATTTATCTCTAAAAATGCTCATATGAACTGGATCACTTTTCTATAACCTCTATCACGTCGCCTGCCTTTGCACGAGCCTGGCGTAAGAACTGCGGTAGTACCAGCCAGTAAGGCCTGTTTCAAAGATATGAGTAGCCATATTTTCATTGCCCCATCTTTTTGAGAGCTTAAAGCATGGCTTTCTAGGCTGTGAGACTTGAAGCACGAGCGAGCCCTATCTTGTGGATATCGCCCACATAAACGCAGCTCTCATCAAGCCCATCAACGCATACCTTCCCATCGCCCCGTAAGCTCATATTTTTAATCCTAAAAATTTTCTCCCACTCGGCGTAGTTTGCAAACGATTTGCAAAATACCGCTTTCTCAGGGCCGCCGTGATGCTTCGTATCAGCGACGCTATCGCCCTCAAAGCCAAGCTCATTTGCGAAAGTATTCTGCCATTTTGAGCTACTTTAAAAATAGCTGAGCTCCAAGGTAAATTTAGCTTATCAGTCGCATTTTGCGAGCCATAGTTTTTCACATCTCCGATTAGTAAAAGCTTTTAGTGTTGCCATATTTTTTTCCTATCAAATTTAGTTTATTCTTAAATTATTCGCGTGAGTTAGCGCGATCGCGATCGCATCGGTGATATCGAGGGTTTTATCTCTTTTGTTTATGCCTAGAATTTTCTTCACCATAAATGCCACCCTGTCTTTGTCAGCCTTTTAGCCTTGCCAGTGACCGTTTTTTTCACTTGAAGTGGCGTGTATCTCAGCAAAAGTCCCATGAAGCTGCAGAAATTTTAAGACTAAGTGCCCCACGAAATTGAGCTAGCTTTAAAGACCGTTTTTGGGTTGTAGGCAAAGAAGATGTCCTCTATCGCGACCTCGTCAAATTTATGGTTTTTAAAGATGAGGTCAAGCCCCTCGCAAAGCTCTGTTATTTGGTATTGAAGCGTGTTTGGCTTTATCTTTATAAGCCCAGCTTCAAGAAGAGTAGTTTTAAATGGTTCTTTTCAAGTATCGCGTAACCGCAATTTTTCGTGCCTGGATCTATTCCTAAGTTCTTTCATCACAATCTTTTCAATACTTTTCACGACTTTTTCACGCCGTGAAAAAGTTTGTCAGAGTTTAACAAAGGTTTTATTAAATTTAAGATAAAATCGCTAATAAAAATTCATTAAATAAAAAGGGTTTGAAATTTGCTAGCAGACGAGATTTTAGAGCTTTTACAGACAAAAAAATATCAGCTAATGAATTTGACTGCTACATCAAACAATTAAAATTTGAATGAAAAGGCTTCAAACGAAGATTTTATAGTTTTTAACGCCACGAGTGAATTGATGGCTAAATTTATAAAAAAACTAGATACGCAGAAAAAGATCGCCTACCTTTACGAAGTAAAAACCGGCAAAAAAAGCCAGAGGTCGAGATAACAAGCCAAACAAAGCTAAAAATATAAAAACAAAGCCAAGTAAATGTAAAGCAGATCAAGGCGCAAAGCAGCATTTTAAACCCTGGATATACATTTTGAGTAATTTTGTCTGTGCGACTCAAATCAGTTTGCATTTCTAAACGCAAAAGCAGTTGCGGACAAACCTGGCGTGCTTTACAACCCACTTTTTATATATGGCACAACTGGCTCCTGGCAAGACGCACCTGCTTCAGTCGGTTGGCAACCATTGCCTAGATCAGAGGTAAGGTCGTCATCTGCGTGACGAGCGATCAGTTTATGATTGACTTTTACCACGCATCTAAATAGCCACTCGATGACTACATTCGTGAGAAATACTGAAACTGCGACGTTTTTACTAATAGACGACGTGCAGTTTTTAGGTAAAACCGATAAAATTCAAGAGGAGTTTTTCAACACCTTTAACGAGCTCATCGCCAAAAAGGTCAGATCGTCATGACCTCAGACCGCCCAGCAAAGATACTAAAAGGCTTTTGATGAGAGGCTAAAGTCTAGGTTTGAGCAAAGCATAATGGCTGATATCACGCCACCTGAGCTTGATACAAAGATAGCTATCATCATCAAAAATGTGAATTGACAAAAATTTATCTAAACAAAGAGGTCATCGACTACATCGCTACAAACATGGGCGATAATATCCGTGAGATCGAGGGCGCTATCATCAAATTTAAACGCCTATGCAAGCTTTGATGAGAGTTGAGATAACGCTTGAATTTTGCTAAAAACACACTAAAAGATCTCATCAAAGAGAAGCATGAAAATATAAATTTAGAGACCATTATAGAGATCGTTAGCAAAGAGCTAAATATCAAAGCCAAGCGACATAAAAAGCAAGTCAAGAGTGCAAAACATCGTCGAGGCTAGACGCATCATCATCTACCTTGCGAAAGATGCTTACTACAATTCAATGCCGCAAATCGCAAACTATTTTTGGTATGAAAGACCATAGCGCCGTTAGTCACAACATAAAAAGATAAACGAGCTCATGGAGAGCAACGAATTTTCAACCTCAGAGTGACTGAGATAAAGAACATGTACTTTAACAAAAAGGATAAAAACAGAATGAAATTCGTGAATAAAATGTGAAGAAATGAAAAATTCTTTTTCACATTTTAAATAACGATGCTGGCGTGAGAAAAGATGGTTTTCACACTTTCACGCTACCAACTAATACAACAAAAAGAAAATTAAAAATAAGAGGGAGTATTTAATGAAGGTTTTAATAAACAAAAACATGCTTGAGAGCATAGTAACAAACACTAATCCATATCTCGAAAAAGAGATCTTAGTGCTATAACTTCTCACATCTACATTTCAGCAAAAGATGGAGTTTTTAAACATAAAAAGCGACTGATCACGAGATAGGACTAGCATATAAACTAAGCAACGCAAAAGATCGTTGATGAGGGGCTATGCAACAGCAAAATGGTAAAAAGCTACTTGACATCATCAAAAGCCTAAAAAGATGAAGAGGTAACGCTTGAAACTGTTAATAACTATCTTTACATCAAACAAAAAACTCAAAAATACAAACTTCCTATGTATAAATTTGAAGACTTCCCAGAGTCTCCAACGATAGAAGGCAAGGCTAAATTTGACATAGACGCCATAATGCTAGGCAGAAGCTTAAAGAAAGTATCTTTGCCATGCATTGATAGTAACAACCCTAAATTTGAACTAAATGGCGCTTTACTGGATATAAAGACAAAACTATATAAATATAGTAGGCACCGATACAAAAAGGCTAAGCTGTATTTAAATTGCAAAATGAAGCGAGCAATGAGTTTTTCACTAATCATCCCTAAAAAGCGATAAAATGAAAATTCAAAAAGCTATTTTTCGACAAGATAGAAATTTATTATGATGAAAATCGTCCCTCATCGCTCAAAGCCGAAATTTTGAGTTTTTCACAAAGCTGATAAATGGCAGTTCCCTGACTATGAGCGTGTTATACCAAAAGATATTGCTATAAGATTTGAGCTAAACAGAGATAAGATGGTTGAGGGTATCAAAGACTATCTCGATGCTAAGCGATCAGATGAAGATAACTTTTTCAAAAGAGAGCATCACATTTGAGAGCATCATAGAGGACAACTCTGAAGCTAAAAACGATGATAGAGTTTCAAACTGGACTTGAAGAAGATATCAGCATAAATGTAAAAATAGAAATTTAATAGACTTCTACAAAGCATAGAAGATGAGAATGTGAGTTTGGATTTAAAGATGTAATCTACCTTTTCGTTGTTAGCTCAAAAGAGCTTTTTAACAGTTATAAGTCCATTAAATATATAAGTTAAAAAGGTTTATGATGGAAAAATAATTACGGCGCAGAAAATATTAAAGTACTAAAAGGGCTTGAGGCGGTCAGGGAAGCGCCGAGGCATGTATATAGGCGATACTAACATAAGCGGTCTTCACCACATGATCTACGAAGTCGTTGATAACTCTATCGACGAAGCGATGGCAGGATACTGCGATACGATAGATGTTGAGCTTACACGTGATGGGCTCAGCGATCATTAGCGATAATGGTCGTGGTATCCCAGTAGATATGCACCCGACTGAGAAAATTTCAGCTGCGACTGTTGTTCTAACTGTGCTTCACGCTGGTGGTAAATTGACAAAGACACTTATAAGGTCTCAGGCGGTCTTCACGGCGTTGGTGTATCTGTTGTAAACGCCCTTTCTAAAAAGCTAGTCGTAAATATCAAACGTGATGGCAAAGCTTCATAGACAAGAGTTTTTCATGTGGTATCCCACAAAGCGATCTTGAAGTTATAAAGACTACAAACCGCACAGGTACGCAGGTTGAGTTCTGGCCAGATGATAGCATATTTGAAGTGACTGAATTTGGATGATGAAAGTATGCAAAAAGATTTCGCGAGCTAGCATATCTAAACCCAAAGATAACTATAAATTTTAAAGATCAAAGAAATGGCAGAAGCGAGAGCTTTCACTTTGAGGGTGGGAGTTAGAGAGCTTTGTAACTGATATGAACAAGGCAAATGCTGTCAGCAAAGCAGTCTCATTTAGTGGCGGCGAAGATGATGTTATGGTTGATTTTGCGCTACTTTATAGTGACACTTATAGTGACAGTACTAAGCTTTGTAAATAACATCAAAACTCCAGATGGCGGTACGCATGAGGCTGGCAGCTTTTAGAGCAGGGCCTTACAAGAGTTATCACAAACTACGTTCAAGCAAAACGCTGCTGCACGTGAAAAAGATACAAAAGATAACTGGTGAAGATATCCGCGAGGGACTTATCGCAGTTGTGAGCGTAAAAGTGCCAGAGCCGCGGTTTGAGGGGACAAACAAAGGGCAAACTAGGCTCAAGCTACGTAAAACCTATCGTTCAAAAGATGGTTTTGACGTGCTTACAAAAGTATTTTGAAGAAAATCTATCGAAGCAAGAGCGATAATGGATAAAGCTCTAATGGCAGCTCGTGGTAGAGAAGCGGCTAAAAAGCTAGGGATCTAACTCGTAAAAAGAGAGCATGAGCGTAGGCACTACCTGGCAAACTAGCTGACTGCCAGAGCAAAGACCCAGTCATCAGCGAGCTATACCTAGTGGAGGGCGACTCTGCGGGCGGTTCTGCAAAAAGCAGGGACGTGATAGGGTTTTTCAAGCGATATTGCCACTTAAAGTGCAAAAATTCTAAACGTTGAAAAAGGCAAGACTGGATAGAAATTTCTAAAGTCTGACGAGATAAAAATATGATAACAGCGCTAGGGTTGCGGTATCGGAGATGACGTTGACGCTGAAAAGCTTAGATATCATCAAGATCATCATCATGACCGATGCCGACGTCGATGGTAGCCACATCCGAGACGCTGCTAACTTTTTCTTCTTTAGATTTTTAAATAAAGTTGTAGAAAACGGCCACATCTACCTAGCTCAGCCGCCACTTTACCGCTATAAAAAGGTAAAAAGAATGTATCTAAAAGATGAAAAAGGCACTAAACGAATTTCTTATCGAAACTGGCATCGAGGGCGTTGATATAGAGGGGTATCGGCGAGTGCTGATCTGATCGACTTCTTAAAGATCGTTGCGAGCTTATAGAAGCGTCTTAAAAGAGCTTGAAAAACGCTAACGTTCTTTTCAGCGATCCGCTATATGATAGAAAATCCAGACATCGTCTCAAAAGTTATAATGAATTTTTGAATGTAGAGATTTCTTAAAAGCTGAGGGTCATAACATCTTAAACCACTACGTTAGCGAAGATGAGATTAGATTTACGTCCAAAACAGAGAGCGGCCTAGAAGAGCTTGTGGTAAAATGAAAAGTAATTATTTACAAATCCCACTCTATGAAGAGGCGCTTTACATCAGCCAAAAAGATAAAAAGAGCGCGGTCTGAGACTTGCATAGTGATGTTATAGATGTTCTTGATGAAGTAGAGAAAAATGCGAAAAAGGTGCATATATCCAGCGCTACAAAAGGTCTTGGTGAGATGAACCCTGAGCAGCTTTTGGGAGACAACTATGAACCCTGAGGAACAGAAGACTTTTTAAAGATCGATATAAACGACGCTATAAGCGCTTCTGACACGTTTAATCTCTTCATGGGCGATGAGGTCGAGCCAGAAGAAACTACATCCAAGACCATGCAAAAGACGTTAAACACTTAGATATTTAAAAGGTGATCAAATTTAATTGACCTGGTTAGTAAAAATATAAAGGATAAAAATGAGCGAAGAGCTAGAGATAGAGATGAAATACGGCGAGAAAAATTTTGAAAGAATTTGACGTAGAGTGACCTTGAGGTCTGGGAAAATAAACAAACAAGGGACTATGTCATAAAGATCACTCTGCCTGAGTTTTGCTGTCTTTGCCCTCGCTCTGGTTATCCTGACTTTGCGACGATATATCTTGAGTACATCCCAAATAAGCTAGTTGTTGAGCTAAAAAGCGATAAAAGCTTTATATAAATAGCTTTATGAACCGCAACATCAGCCACGAAGATAGTATAAATGAAATTTACTCTGTTTTAGAGAAAAAGCTTGAGCCCTAAACTTTATGAAGATAGTTGGCGACTTTAACCCACGTGGAAATGTCCATACGGTTATCGAGATCAGCTCTGATCTAGTGGTGAAAAAGCCAGCTGAAGAGAAAAGATTTTACTCCAAGAACTAGAGAGAGAAGTAGCTTTGGCGATAAGCCACGTGAGAGACGTAGCACAAGCGATCGCGCTAACAGCAGGGGCAGCAGAGATGATAATGTAAAAAGATGACAGACCAAGAAGAAGCTCAAACAAAGAGGGCTTTAGAAAGATAAGCTACGCCGATGATAAGAAGCCAAAAAGTAGTCAAAAAGGATAAATAATGATAAGTGCTAAAGCTTTATAGAACATATCTTTAAAGCAGCATCTATATCACGTTGGAACGACTACCCAAAGATGACCAATTTAGTCGAGCTTGACAAGCAGGCTCATAATGTATCATCGCTTATTTCATAGCAAAACAAGAGCAAAATGCCGATACTGAACTACATCATCGAGGCTGAATTTTCTGAGTTTTTAAGCAGGGTCGTAGTCACAGACTACGCCCTGACGTCTTTCACCACATCCAAAAAGACAGAGCAGATAAATAGCTGGGTTTTTAAGCAAACCTGAGACGCTCATCTCAGATATCGAGGGCGGCGAGTTTTTAGAGAGTTTAAAAACCACTATAAAAACTGACAAAAGCCACGAAAAAGAGCGCCTTATACTAAAAAGCGGCGAGCTATCTTGCCACGAGGTGGGAATTTTCTATCGTCTATCAAACGAGCCAGTTTTAAGCCGATATCGACGAGCTAAGGCGAAGGTTGAGGAGGAGATGGAGGATTATTACGAGTTAATTGGCGTTAGAAAGATCGCTATGAATCAAAAACTAGCTCGCCTTGTATGATCTAAGCGGCAGGCTAAGGTTTCAAAAGCGCTGGGCACAAAACGCCTCGCATCCCTGAAACTGCGGTCTTAGGACACATGCTAGTGGTTGCGATACTTAGCTATTTTTACTCACTAAAAAGCAAAAGCTTGCAAAAACGCCTAGAAAATAACTTCTTTTTGTGCCCTTTTTCACGACCTACCAGAGAGCCTCACAAGGGATATCATCAGCCCTGTAAAATACGGGTGTAAAAGGGGCTAAATGAGATCATCAGCGAGTATGAGATGAGGCTTATTGATGAGAGGATTTTGCCATTTGTGCCTGAAAAGATCAAAGATGAGTTTAGCTACATCCTTGGTATCAGAAAAGATGGCGAGAAATTTATCAAAGATGAGTTTGAAAATAGGACATTCGAGCGCAAGATCATCTGCCACGAAGGGACTATGGAGAACGTAAATGAGGATAATTAACCCAATAGACGGCAAAGCGCTAAAATACTGCGACAAGCTCTCAGCCCTACATCGAAGCTGGAATTTCCATAAGCTACGGCGTCAAGTCAAAAGAGCTAACTGACGGCTTTAATAATATGTATAAATTTTTAGCGAAAAACCCTAAGATCGATGGAGTGGATTTTTAGAAATTGCGATGATTTTTAATGAGCATTTTGGTTTAGAAAGACCCCCTCTCAGATGACTGCGGCACACATAATACAAGTGTCTCTGCTGTGTTCCCACCCTGAAGCGGTGCTCATAAAAAGCATTGCACAGGTCTAAGAAGGAGCTTCGCAATCATACAAAAACTATACTCTAAATGTAGTTTTATAGTTACATTTTTAAAGAAATAGCTTTAAGAGTATATAATCTCACATACATTTCACCAAAAGTAGGGCAATGCCAGGAAAGATCAAACTTCGTTTTTATCGGCTTTTAGAGATTTTTCATCTATCACCACAAGTCTTTAGAGTTTCGTGCAAAAATTTTTGCTGCTATGATCTCAGCTAATGTGACCCAGACGAGGATGATTTTACGTTTTAAACGACATCGTAAGTGAAATGTATGAAAACGATCAGACTAGAAAAGACTTCTTAATCCAAACCGTTAGAGAGTATGTCGCAAGGGTCAAAAAGAAACGATAGGATCACGCTTGACACGCTTCTTTTAAGCATAGATAAAGATATGAAAGACCACAAAAGATACGCTAAAAAGATAGACTTTTCGCACCTTCGCCGCTTGATGAGTGGCTGCGAGGAGGAAATTTTAGTGCAAAAGAAAGAGTCTATGAGTTTTTGATAAACGAAGTTAAACTCTACTCACAAAAGTGCTTAACTCATCCCAAATTGAATCAAAATTTCTGGTGGCTTTATAGCTACGCTTCGTTTCTGACCTGTGTTTTTCTTTTTAACTCGCTAGTTTAGGCGATTTATGACAAAAATTCGAAACAAAACTTCATAAGCTAAATGACATTGATAAATGTGCATTATTTTGTGATAAAGCTGTTGCTAAAGATATAAGCGCATGGATTAGCTCGTTTTGTAACTTCTTAGTGATGCTTGCTTGCTACCCTGCAAAGGACAAGAGCCTAAAAGAAGACATAGGGGCTTTTAAAAGAGTATATCTGATCCATTATAAAAGAGAGTATCGACACAAAGCTAGCACCGCCTACTTTTGGCACAGAGCGAAGTAAACTGAAACTGCTTTTGCACGGCGGCTGAGTGAGTGATGATGTCGTGCAATTTAGTTTGTCTTTTCTAAAAAGCAAAGCAAAGTCCGATGACGCTAAAAGCCAGCAAATGCAGCGTATCGGACGCAAGATCGCGTGAAGAAAGGCTTAGTGCCAGTTTGTAACTTTACGAGATAAAATTTTCTTGCGCTTTGTAGCGGAGTTTGTGCCTTTATGCTACAAAAATAGACACATTATAAATGAGATGAGGCTATTTACGCCAAAGATCGCAAGCTGGTTGTGCAAAAACGCCTCTTTGCCGTCAAGCAAAAAGATAGGTCGTGCGTAAAATATCGGCATGCCGATGATGAAAAGATCGATGATCAGAGGCCTTTACTCTAGCCCAGATCGGTGCGATTTTGCCTTTGCTTTGCCAAGATCACTTTCCCAGTGTTTAGTAGAGATAATCTAGCCGCTCACCTCGCCGTCTCATCGTAAAGATCGCCGCCCTCGCCGTTATCTTGCATGATAGGTAGCATGCTGATCGTCTCGAGACCTCACACCAATACTCATAAAAATCAAGCTTTTGATATCGCTCTCTAGCACGCCAAACATGCCCAAAACTGATAGACGCTAAGGTCAAAAAGCTCTTATTTTCAGTTTTGCAGGCGTTTTACACATTATTTGTGTGCATCAAACTAGCTCAACGCTCCTTGCCGCTTTACCACTTCGCCGGATCACGTAGCCATCGCTATTTGCTAGCACAGCATCAACGTTTTCTTTTAGGCACAACAAGGATCATGCCAGCACCCATATTAAAGGTCCTCATCATCTCGCTATCTTCTACTTTTTGTCGCGAGGATTTTAAAGAAATTTCAGGCGTTTTTACAGCGCTTTTTGCACCTCGCACCAAGCCCAGCAGGGAAAACTCGAGGCAGGTTTTCAACCATGCCGCCACCAGTTATATGCGCCATTGCTGTGATCTTATCGTTTTAATTTTAAAAAGTCGCTCACGTAATTTTAGTTGGCTCAAGAAGCACGTCGATGAGCGCTCTATCGCCCACTTTTTCGTCAATCCAGCCTGCTCGCTTAAAACTACTTTTCTTGCTAAACGAGAAAAGCCATTTGAGTGCAGGCCGCTGCTTGGAAGTGCGACTAAAACGTCACCAGATTTTACAAATTTCTTTCTATCAATCTCGTCAGCCTCAGCTATACCCACGGCAAATCCAGCAAGGTCAAAGTCGCCCTTTTCATACATCGACGGCATCTCGGCTGTCTCACTGCCGATAAGCGCGCACTGCGCCTTTTGCAGCCATTTGCGATGCTTTTTACCACCCTTTGGCGCTCTCTATCTCAAGCCTTTGCAGTCGCGTAGTAGTCGAGAAAAAGAGTGGTGGCGAAGTTGCAGATGAGGTCATTTACGCACATAGCAACTAGGTCCTCGCCAACGCCGTCAAATTTCTTAGCGTCGATAGCAAGGCGAAGCTTCGTGCCAACGCCGTCTGTGGCGCCTAAAATGGCTGGATTTTATATCCGCTAGGCAGTCTGACCGCACCTGAAAATGATCCGATGCCGCCTATGCGACGTTTGGTGTTTGCGCAGATTTTACGAAAGGCTTTGATCGCTCAACAAAGCTATTTCAGCATCTATATCAACTCCGGCATCTTTATAACTTATCATTTTTCGCCCTTTTTGGTTATTTTTAAAAACTTTAGCTCAAAAAGTTGCTAAAATTGTTATCAATTTTTCAAAAATGGAGCTGACTTTTGGCAGAAATTTTCCAAACGCCCTACGTCATCACAGGCTCGATCGCCAGTGGCAAAAGCACGGTTGTAAATTTACTAAAAAGAGCGAGATTTTAGCGTGATAGACGCGGACCTGATCGCACTTTGAGCAGCCTTGAAATTTGGCAAAAGGCGAGATCGTTAGTGAGTTTCGGCGAGCAAATTCTAGATGAGGCTGGCAAGATAGAGCGCAAAAACTGGGCGCTGTCGTTCGTGAGCCAAAAAGCTGTAATTTAGAGTATTTACATCCAAAGATAAAAGCTGAGGATCTCATAGCTCGCAGCTTGAGCGCTTGGAGCAGGTTTACTTTTGTCGATATTCCTTTGTTTTTGAAAAGGAGCGTTAGAGCGAGTTTAAAATGTAGCTGTGATCTACGCGCCAAAAAGAGCTGCTAAGCTGTCTCATCGAGCCGAAACGCTCTTAAGCTTTAGAGGATGCAAAAAGTTAGAGTAGAGCCAGATGGACATCGAGCTAAAAGAGAGAAATGGCAAAATTTGTTATCGATAATAGCGAGACAGGGAGAATTTCGAGAGCTGGAACTAGAGAAATTTTGCCAAATGGCGCCTATTTCTGATAATTTACTACAGACCGACATGTTTGCATGGCCTTTTTACCACCCAAATCCCAGCTATCAAGCTCTGGCTTTTACTAAATGGAATTTTGCTTTATATCTTTTTAAGGCATTGCCAACCGACTTTCTAAGATACTGCTCGCACCATCTTTTAGGCTGGCAAATGCCTAATGGCCCTCATCTGGGTTATCTTTAAAAATAGGGCCTATTTGTCCATATCCCAAGGCCCTGTTACGGCTCTTTTTGCATTTGCGTGTTGCCATTTTTTAGCCACCCATCGATGGTTAAAAGTGCCTGCTCGTAGCCAGCTTTCTGCAAAACTCGTCAAACGCCTTTGCTAGACTCTTGAACTCGCCAGTTTTCATCCTTTTGAAACTTCATCTCTATAAATGCCAAAAATTTTCTTCACGATCCGAAAGGTGTCCAAAGAGAAAAACCGGTACATTCGGACCTGATAGAGTTTTTGAGCTGTAGGCTAGATGCAAGCTCTTGCACTGCTCTGCTCCATGTGCTGGTAGTCGGCCAAAGCCCTACTTTCGCTCTTTAAAGCCATTTTCTATTAAAGAAAACCTTTTCTACCCGAAGATATAGCTCTTCAAAAGTGTATCCTTTAATTTTATTAAAATAAACTCTTACCCAATTTTAGTAAAATCAACCATAAAAAGGACAGCTCATGCAAGTCTCAAAGTACAACGCTAGCGGCAATGATTTGTGCTACATTTCACACTTTTAAGCAAAGATAGAAGCGAGCTAGCAAGGTAATTTGTAGCCGAACAAACGGCGTGGAGCGGACGGCTCATCGTGCTTTTGCCTTACGAAAAAGGGCGTGAAATGGGAGTTTTATTAACAGCGACGGAAGCTAGCGCTGATGTGTGGCAACGGCTCGCGCGCGGCCAGATATGCCCATCTAAAACGGCCTTGTAAATCGAGCGACCCCTGCCTTTACCAACCGGTAGCGGCGAGGTGATGGCAAGCGTGAAAGATGAGTGCGTCGAGGTCGTGCTAACAAGTCCAGTAATTTTAAGCGAACCACTCAAAATGAAGGTGGCAAACTTGCATTTTTACGATACTGGCGTGCCTCACTCTTGTACTTTCACACAAAAATTTAGATGAATCCTGACGTCAAAAGAGTGCAGGGCGCTTCGTCAAAAGCACAATGCAAATGTAATTTAGCCAAATTTGATAGCGGAGTTTTAAAGCTGTGAGAACCTGCGAAAGGGCGTGGAGGACGAGACGCCAGCTTGTGGCACTGGCATGGCGCCTGTTTTTACGGCGCGTACTTTTAATTTAAACGCAGCGCAATGCTCTAAAAGTCTATCCAAAAAGCGGCGAAGAGTCTATTCATGGGCTAGGAAAAAGGTACATTTTATGTAGCGTGAGCTGTGAAACACTGTTTTGATACGTGAGTATTGAAATTTAAGCTTTTAGAGCGAGTTTTCTACGCTTGCTTTTGGCTAACTGCAGAACAAGTGACTCAAATTTATATCGCTCAATCGGCGCTCAACAGCTAGCTAACGATATATAGTGGTATTGATTTGTACTCTGAAAATACAAAACCATTTAAGAGTTTAGCCACTTAAATATCTCGAGAATAATCGAGTATGAAATTTAGTGGGTGATCTCCGCCGAAGTTTTATTTACTGGATCTTTTAAACACTGCTTGATACGACTATTGAATGAGCTATTTGGCTGCTGGTGTTAACTGGCTAGTAGCTTTTTAAAAGTCGCGGGTAGTAACTCACCTCTATCAATCCCAGTAAACAAAAGCGTTTTTTGTTATTAACGCTAAAGTGTATAAAGAAGATCTTCCGCCGAAGCGGAGAAAAAGGTGTTATTTCAAAGCATCTTTGCTTTGTTTTGCAAGCGCCGCAAATGCCTCGCGTCATTCATTATAGCTAGATTCAGCCAGTACTTTTTCTATCAAGCTTCCATGTCAGCTTTGTTTAAGCCGTTGATAAATCTTGAATAGCTAACGTCGTTTAGTCTGCAAGCTGCGTTGATACGAACGATCCATAAACGTCTGAAATCACGTTTTTCTGGCGTCTGTCGCGCTATGCATAAACTAAACTCTCTCTAGTCGCTCTTAGCTTTTTCTAGAGTGTTTATGTTCAGCACCGAAAAGAGCCACGTGCTAGCTTTTAAAAACTTTCTTATGGCGTCTTCTTCTAACTACGCCTGTTTTTACCTTGCCATATTTATCCTTTTATTAAATTGGCGCTCACGAAGTGAGTCTTGCCCCTCAATTTGGGGAGTTTGAATGACTTTTTGTCAAAAACTTAAATCTACAGCTGCTTATACGCCGAGCATTTTATGAACGGTTGGGACATTTGTGCGTATCCACGTGATTGTGGACCACGCAAATCTCTCATACGCTTACTAGGTTTTGTTAAGATATGGCTTTCAAAAAGCAGAGCCTCTTTTTATCTTATTTTTACCCACTTTAAAGCGCTTAGCAGCACCGCGAACGGTTTTCATCTTTTGGCATGCTAACTTTTTGAAAATTTTATACGCAAGTGCGTAAGATTTGGATTATAGCGAAAAACTTTTAGTACCGAATTTTCACTTAGACAAAAATTTGGTAACAATTTACATTTAACTTAGTTTTTAGTAATCGGAACTAATATATTAAAACTGGCATATAATTACATATGAAAATTTATTTTACTAAAGGAGTAAAAATGAAAGGCGTAAATTTCTCGCATCAATCGTCGCTATGAGTGCGATTTAGGCACAAGTAGCTTGGCATGCACTACCATTTTAGTAGGAGATAAAGCTTCAAATGATGGCTCCATGCTAGTGGCTAGAAGTGCTGATAGCAAGGCTATAAAGGCTCGAGTTTTTGATCCACCCAGCTATGAAAAACCAAACTGGCATGCACAGCCTCAAAGGCCCATGACGGCGCAAAATGACTTTACTATATCCGCTTCCAAAAGATGGCATGAGATACACAACCATCGCAAACTCACACACAAAAGCTTCACGGAGCAGTCGGCTACAACGAGGCTGGCGTTGGACTAAGCGGCACTGAGACCATTTACGCAAAAAGACGAGCTTTTAAAGATCGACCCATATAACGAAGAGACCGGCATCACCGAGGACGACATCCCCAGACGTGCTTTTGCGCGTGATGAAGAGCGCAAAAGAGGGCGCAGTTAGCTTGGTGAGATAGCTGAGACCAAAAGGCGCTGGAGAGGGCTTTTTGCGTGGTATTTATCGACGCAAATGAGCTTTGGTACTTTGAGACAGGTACAGGTCATAAATGGATCGCCACAAAGATCCTCAAAGAAGACTATTTCGTCACTGCAAACCAAGCGCAGACTTCAAAACTATAAAGAGAACGATCCACTCATGGGCGCAAAAAGATGTTATCAATGCGATCGATAACAAGACTTGCGACCCTGCAAAAAGATGGCGACTTTAACTTCCACAAAGGCTCTATACAAGGGACGATGAGAGAGATGACCCACAACTACCCACGTGCAGTTTGCTGGGTGCAAAGCATGTTTAATCTAAGCCTAAAACAAGACTCGCTGACGGCTCAGAAATTTCCCAGTATTTTTAAAAACCAGAGAAAAACTAGTGTTGAAGACCTAAAAGCTGCGATGAGAGCTCACTACGACGGCACTGCGTTTGACAAACTACGCTAGCAAAGATGAAGATAAGAAAAACATCTACCGCGCTGCCATAAGTGTCTTTAGAACATACGAGTCTCACGTCATGCAGGTGCGCCCGTGGCTACCAAAAAGAGATCGGCTGCGTGACCTACGTCGCTCTTGGCATGGCTGATCTTAGCGTATATTTGCCGTATTACGAGGGGACTTGATGGCTTTATAAAAGGCTACTCAGATGGCTCATACGACGCTGATGATACTTTTCGATATACTGGGTTTATAGAAAGCTTCAAACCCTTGTAATGACTGGACTATGAGAAGTATTCGCCGGTGGTTAAAGAGGCTTACGCTAAATTTGAAAAAGAGTTGGCGGTAAAACAGGCTAATGAAGATGAGTACGTAAAGCTTTATAAAAGATAAGAAAAGCGGACAAACTCCTTAATTGTAAAATATTCAAATGAATTAAACAAGGTACTTTAGCTCCTTAAAAGAAACACACAACTAAACGTACTTTTACAATCTTATCATATGTCACAAAGTTGTTGAAAGATAGCATTCAAATACCTACAAATAGAGTTATATTATTTGAATTGGCTAATATTAGTGATAGGGGCGGTTATAGAGCAAATCGCATAAGTAGCCTTGCGTATTGTAAGTAGCTTTAAAATCCAATATACATATGAGCGGGAAATAGTGACAAAAACACAACAGTTCAAGAAATTATATCCAAAATATACTTTACTGATGATAAAATAGTGAAGTTTTAGATGTAAAAGCCTCGTAGCTTTTAGGAGAACGTTATTTTCTTAAAGGCTATGCCACACCCTTACACCGCTTTGAGCTTGAGGAGTTTGTGGGATTCTAAGGACACATACGCAAAAACAATTTACAGTTTCTTAAAACAGTATCGAACAGCAGGGTTTTCGGCATATAAAAATACAAAGATTTTGCGGAGCTTTTGGGTACTCCAGATAGCTAGTCGTGTAACAGACATAGATAGACACCCATTTTAACCAGTAATTAAACAACTATCACTCTGAACACACTCTTTGATCAGCGTCGCACGCCTTTTAAAGGGTTTATGGTAGTACAAAAGCGGCAATGTATCGAAGCACCAGACTTATTCCGAGCCTCATAAGCGACATCGAGCGCGATAGAGAATCGCCGAAATTTAGATACGATAGCCTGTGATATAAAAACGCCAAGATATGCTAAAGCAATTAAAGCGCAACAATACAGTAATAGGCAGACAGTTAATGACTTTGATCCGTATATAGGCAGGTATTTGCGCATATACAATGATGGATGCTATAGATGTACTAAATATTCAAAATTGAACAAAAATGGCGAGCGGCTGGAGGCAAAAACTTTTAAATGTCGATGACGGATATTCAACTGCTATGCTTTTCGACGACTTTAGGCATTTTAAAAATACTTTTGAAAAATATGGGGATTAGCCCATATATTATCAAGGTGTATAAAAATTATACCACCAACGCCTTTTTAGCTAGTTCGCTTGGGCGCCGAGCGGTTATTCGTAACCGCATCTATTGCATTTAAAACGCCTTTGGGTATAGTTACTGTATGCGGACTTTGACGTTTTCATCAATCGGCTCATAGTGCTCACCGTTTTAAGAGCCCCTTCGACATAGCAAGCAAAAGGCTAGATCCGCTATCGCTTCGGCTTCGGTAGCTCTCAGCCGGCCATTAGATTATTTTTAGTTAGTCCCATATCTGCATACTGAGCAAAATAATCGCCGTCGTCCAGTCTTTTGATCGTGATCTGTATACGGTAAGTTTAAATAATAGTTCAAGTCTTTTTCATCATGACTCCCTTTATTTTTGCTAAGATCTGTAAAACATAGATCTCTTTAATCGGCTTATGATATGGGTACAACCATCGTGTCGCCACCTTTTTAATGTATGATGTGAGCCTCTAGCGTGATCTAACCATATCCGTGATTTAATAGTAAGCGCTAACGTCGTCAAAGCTTGCATTTTTCGGATTATTTTTCAAGTTTTTGATTAATTTATCAAGACTCGACACGTCGCCCCTTTTTATGTTTTTATACTACTATCATACAGTACTATATATAGGATGCTTAATTTTTATTGATAGTTTTGCGTTCCTGAATCTAACAACAAGACTATCCGCTTATCTGTTTGGTTACTATTTTCTAAGCACCTGGTTCTTGCTGATGCCTTTTTCAGTGGCTGGCTGGGTAAAAACTCCACTCTCGTCATCGGACAGGGTACGCAGTCAACCATGACTAGTGGGCGGATTTTCTCTGATTTTGGGCGCCCTCATCTTTATAATATTTGGCCAAAGTGCTTCCTAGTTCGGAAATCTGACTAACTTTGCAGTCTCATCGTCCAGCTTCCCGCAAACCCAGTTATTATTACATCGTTGTTTAGCTTGTACTTGAAAGATTTTTCACGACAAAGCTCTTGGTTTTAATGTGTATTCGATAATTTTATAGTATTGCGACTAGAAGTCTTTGTGCTGGGATTTCCTGATAAGTCGTTTTGATTATAAAGCCCGTAGCTCTATGTCATTTGTGATAGCGTTCTCAAATATGGCCGATCTTTTGGCAAGAGCATATACCGACATCATAAAACCCAGCCTTCAAGGCTCATAATAGTTCCTAGATCTCCCTGTTCACAAATGTCCGTCACTAAAACCATCATATTCCCAAGATAGTCTTTTATTTGATTATATGCTTTGCCGCCTTTTTAAATACGGAGTTGATTTTAGGAGCAACCGGCATGATCACAAAACTGCACATCTCTTTAATATATACTTAGCACTCCAGGAGGTACAAACTCCGCCAAAATCATAAACCGTGTCGTCTGCTCATCTTACAAGGATTAGAAAAATACCACCTTTATAATATATTTGAGTGACTACGGAATATCATCATAATATTGGTCTGTGGGATTCTAAACCTAGATCCTTAGCCAAACTCGTCAAAAGCTAACGTGTTTTTACCAACTCCACCTCTTTAGGGCTAATTAATCGCTATTCTCATAAAAGTTTCTTTACAAGTTTTAAATACTATAATTAATCTATATTAACAACTTTTTAAATATAAACAATATGTAATATATAATAAGGTTTTATATGTTTGTTGACTTATTTATACTCTTTTGAATAATTTATAAATAATAGAAGTTATACTGCAGACAAAATAATCTACTGGTTTTATTTGCAATAATATAAAAGTATATGGGTGGTAAGACCGTCTGGTAATTCTATTTTACTATTATGAAAACATCTAAATGGTATTAAGTTGAGTCTAAACACTGGTGAGAAAAGCACTATTAAAAGAGTGAGATATAATATCACTAAATGCAAGTAGAAAAATATTATAAAGCTACAACTATATTATCTTTCTTTTAAAAACCGGCCACCAAAAATTATTGTTTAAGTATAGTAAAATATTAGGATTTTTCTACAAAACCACAAAGGATAAACAATGAAAGTATTTGGTAAGCCACAATCTTTAGAAACCATGAGTTCTAATCATATAAACGGATCACGATGATTGGCCATGGGAGCCAGCAAACACAGGTGACATGAAATGCACTCGGGAGCTTCTACTTCTACAAGAGAATCTACCTATGCCGCCGAAACAGATAAATAGATCTGGACTCTGATAGACCACAAATGAAGGATTAATGGCCGTTTAAATGTTGCTTATACTAAGTGATAACTTTGATGTTCATGAATATAGTTGAATCTAAAATATTGTAGCTGATAGTAGTATAAAATATTTTAGATTCACTAGATGTAGAGTCTCTAAAAATACCACTATAACATACAAAACAATACAATTTGACGATAAAGCAGAAAAGATATAGAGATAAGCTCTGATATATCTTGTGTTTGGTGTAGAAGGCCATTTGTAGAATTAACAATTGAAGAAAAACTATAACTCTAGGAAAAGTGATATTGATTTTAAAATCGGAAAAAATGAATGGAAACGTGCTACATTACTAGGTCTATACAAGTTCCAAAAATAAAAAAATGGTTAAATCCACTAACTAATGCTTTTCGCGGAGAAAAATAAATATTATCAAAGAGAAATAGCAGCAGACAGAAATTGGTTTAAAAATGCCAAATACATTAGTTTCCTAAACAACAAGAACGACCTTATTGATTTTGCAAAAAATGTGATAACAATGTTATATTAAAACTTATGAAGCAAGATATATATCAATGCCTAGATGGAGAAAATGAGAGGTTTATACAAATAGGATTTATGTTGAGCACCCAGAAAAATTTTAGTACTGGGCTGAAGAAAATCCTGTTGTATTACAAAATATATAGAGCACTTCTGAAGTAAGGTATACAGTCGTTGGAAATATCATCTAGTTTGTAAAATAGATTCACAAAAATCACAAAAAGCAAAAAACGATTGAGAAGATACATCCAACCAAAACTCCACATGTCCTTCAATAACTCCAATTTTGCGATATATAAAAAATAAATTGAGCATTTTTAAAAGAATTAGGCTTGAATATGGTGCTATTGATTTTATAGTTAACCGGACAATGAGTGGATTTTAGAAATAAATTGTTTTGACAGTGGCTTTGGATAGAAGACTTAACAGGTCTTGATATATCTGGTGCTATCTGCAGTTGGATATATAAAAAATATAAAAATATAAAACAATACATTATTTTTACTATGGCTTTTAAGGAGACATCAAATGATAGAATGTTGGGCATAGAAACTAATAATTTAAAAAAATATTGATATAAAATTGAAACTAATCATTAAATTTAATACTGATATTCTGGAAGCGGAAAAATCACATATGATACTATCGCTCTATTGGTAAACCGATCATGTCAATGTTTTATGATGGAATAGAAGAGCCCATTTATAGAGTTATATGCAAAATATGCTCTGGCAGTTCCTATAAAATAAAGCAATTCTAACACACCTCATTCTACCATAGAACATATTTTGGTCTCAATAGAAGTGTTTGTTTTTATACTCCAGTCTGCTTAAAATTACTGGAAACCACTTTCATCGCCAAACAAACATCAAATGTTTGTCAATCATGCTATGGACTTGGCTTTAAAAGCATATCGAACACAAAATTATCAATTATGATATTCATTGTTATTGGAACTAACAAATGTTGAACAGACATAAAGATTTTTATTCATAATAATAAAGATATTTGCAAATGACAACAATATAAACTAAAAACTTTTTAGACAAATTAAATAATGAAGAAAGAGCTACTTTTTATATGGACAAAGCAATGACAAATATAAATAAGGTATAAAAATGTATCTTTTTCGCTGTAAAACATCAAGATATTATGAGAAGTTTTTAAGCGGGTATCAGCATGTTACAAAATTCCTCGCATACCTTCGCAATTTTATTCTGATATACCCTGCAAAGAATGTCAGGGGCAAAAATACTCACCAGAAATAATTCCTAACAAAATACTAGGTATATCAATCGGTGATTTCATGACAACAAAGCTGGATAAATTACTTTCGTTATTGAAGCTTTGGTGAAGAAGTTTAATAACAAAAATCTTGATTTTACCCTAAAATATATATACATAGTTTTATCAGAAAGCATGAATTAATGGTCATTTATTTTTTTCATAGAGCAATACCAACACTATCTGGTGCAGGAACTTCAAAGAATTAGAATGGTTCAAATATTTACCACGCAGTTAACGAATCTCTTAATAGTATTATGATGAGCCATTGGCTGGATTATCTGGAACCGAAAAAAATACAATATATAAAAATATTTTGAACTTACAAAAAATGATATTGATAATAGTAATAGATCATAGTAGTAATGGAGTAAAAACAGCAAAAATAATACTATATTAGGAAATAGTGGTCAAAACATGGTGGCTATATTATAAGTGAAAAAAGACTTCATAAAAAGCAAAATATAAAAATATACCAACAGTTACAATACCCAAACAAAAATAAAAAATATCTATTAATCAGCGTTCTTGACTATAATGGTAGATATATCAATTAAAAACTGTTTAAAACTTAATTACAGGAAATCCGGAATTGCAAATCTATTATTAAAAGAATATTTACCTTTGTTTTTTTGAAGACTATGTATATATCAATCAAAACCACTCTTAGGCACGAAAACATCTTGTGTGGCAACAATATTGATATTTCTATACAATTCTTTATAAGCACTCTATTGCTAAAAAATACAAGGAGAAAGTACTGCTCCAATACAAAAGGATCTCCAGGCTCATGCAAAAGCTGTGGAGGTTATGGATATTTAGAATATGGTGACAAAAAATTGAGTGTACTGAATGTGATGGAAACTGGTTTTGATAAGATTTTAAAAAAATACATTAGATAACAAAAATATTAGGGGTTTGAAAATGATTTGAAGAGGCACATAATTTTTTTAGTCGTATTGATAAAAAAATATCGCAAAATCCTAGCCTGATGTGCTATTGAATTAAAAGTTGCCTATTTATTAATTGGGCAATCGGCCTCATCTCTTTTCTGGTGGAGAAAATATTAGATTAAATTATTAAAAACAATCAAATCAACAGCTATATATTTTGCATAGATGATTTTTAAAGGGCTTAAAGTAAAACAGAATGTCAGGATCGGTTTTATAGAAAAAAATTAGAAAAACCAAACAATACCTTGTAGGTAGGATCACACGAAGATATAGAGCACTTTTTGGATGTGTAAAATCACACTAACTAATAAAATCACCTTAACTGGGTTATAAACTATTTATTATGATTTTTTATACTACTTTATCTAGTTTTTATGAATGACCAGTAAAAGATTCATGCAAGAGGCCAAAGACTCCAACTCAGCAGCCATACAAACAAGGTTCCTTTACTATGGCGTTACAGCCGATATGGACGCTAAGCTAAAATCCCTAAATAAAGGCAGACTAAAAGTTTTGGGCGCGTGAAATTTAGTAGCGCCCAAATTTAAACAAAGTACCTGGCAAAGAGCGTTTATAATGCGGCAAAAATTCACTACAAAGGAAAACGCTGATGCCTTTGGTCCCATGCATAAAATGCTGTTAATCTCGGCAAAAACAGATCAGCGATTTTCAAAAACACGCAATATTTTAAACAATTTTACATCACATTGATATTAATCCATTTTGCTAGCAGGTCCGGCATTGTATTGTACCGCATTTTTAAAAATAAAAACAAAGCAGTGTTTGTACCTGGCAAGGATCTTTAGTAGGATTTTTATACCTACTTTAGCTTAAGAAGAAGGAAAGTGCATCCACTGCAGTGATGATGTGACCTAAACTGTGAGTGCTAGCGCAACAACATTGAACGTGCTGGGGTTTGCGCGTAAGGGGCGCACCTACCCCACTGCATAAAACATGTCTAAGGTTGCTGTGCTTTGCCAGTTTTATAGTAGAAGTCCGCAGAGCGAATTTCGTCTGCACGTTTAATTTATAAAAGGATAAAAATGATAAAAAGTTATGTTTTAGGGTTTTCCAAGAATCGGAGAAAAAGAGAGTTAAAGCGCGTTAGAGGGCTGGCTGGTGAAGAGGGTTTTAGTGAAGAGAATTTGCAAGAGACTGCAAAGACGCTTCGCCAAAGATACCGGAAATAGTCAACAAGACGCTGGCATTTCGGCTATTAGCGTTAATGATTTTTCATTTTACGACCCAATGCTTGATAACATCACCTTTTGGCGCTACACCCAAGATTTGCGTCACGAAGCGGCTTGGAGCAATATTTTCTGCTTGCTCACGAGGCAACAAAAACGGCGTTGCGATGGAGACGACAAAGTGTTAACACAAACCACCACCACATCGTGCCAGAGCTTAGCAGTGAGGGTGATCGAAAGCTTCAAAAAGCGGACAAAAATTTTAGCTGAATACAAAGAGGCGAAAGGCTAACGGCGTAAAAGGTAAGGTAATTTTGGATCGGTCCCATCACGTTCTTGGCTCTTTCAGAAGACGACTGACGGCAGCGTCATTTACACCTTTGACGCGCTTGTAGGCGAGTACAAAAGCTACTTGAGCAAATTTCTAAGCTTGATGATGAAATTTTAGTGCAGTTTGACGAGCCGATCTTTTGTAACAGACAAAACGAAGAGCTACTTTTACCACTTATCACAAAGGTTTATAACGAGCTAACAGGCGTTGCAAACAACGTTAAGATCGTATTTGCGACATATTTTTGAGCATGCGATCAAGGCAGTTAGCGAAGCGGCTAAAACTAAAATTTACGGTATCGCACTTGACTTCATCCACGGCAAGAGAAAGTCTGAAGTCCTTGAGACTATCAAAAATAGCCATTTGACGCTATTTGCTGGCGTGATCGACGGCAGAAATGATCTGGAAAAGCAACATCGACGAAAAAGTAAAACCTTGTAGGTGAAATCTCAGATAGGCGGAAAAGACCTTTGGTATCGGCACTCGTGCTCACTTCTACACGTGCCATACACTCTAAAATATGAAGAGAATTTAAACCCTGAGATCAAAAGCTGGCTAAGTTTTGCGGTTGAGAAGCTTGATGAGATCAAGATCATCACAAAACTAGCAAATGGCGAGAAGCTTGATGAGAGCGAAACAAAATTTACGAAGAGAACAAAAATGCTAGTTAAACCGCGCAACTTCAAAGCTCATCCACTCTGATAGCGTCCAAAACCGCATCGCATCTGGCAAACCTGAGCGTGAAGAGAATGAAGACCGCATAAAATCCAACGCGAAACGCTAAAATACGGCATATTGCCAACAACAACGATAGGCAGCTTCCTCAAACGGTTGATCTTCGTGTACTTCGCCAAAATTTCAAAAAAGGCGAGATCGATGCGGCTGCATATGAAGCAGGCATCAAAAAATATATCGATCACTGCGTGAAATTCCAAGAAGATATCGGCCTAGACGTGCTAGTACACGGCGAGCCAGAGAGAAACGACATGGTTGAGTACTTTGGCGAGCAGATCAGCGGATATGCATTTAGCCAAAAATGGCTGGGTGCAGCTACGGCAGCCTGCTGCGTCAAGCCACCACTTTTTGGTGACGTGAGCCGCCCAGAGCCGATGACTGTTAAGTGGATGAAGACAGGTCAAAGCATCACAAAACACGTAATGAAGTGGCATGCTAACAGGTCCTGTAACGATGCTAAACTGGAGCCTTTGTGTGATGACTCTGCCAAAGAAGCGAGGTAGCAAAACAGCTTGCACTTTGTATCTATGACGAGATCGCAGACCTTCAAAAATGCGTGGGCATCAGAGTGATCCAAGTCGATGAGGCAGCTGGTTTAAAGAGGGCTATCCTGCCAAGGGCTGAAAAATATCCCAGCTTATGAGAAATTTGCGGTTGATTGCTTCAAGCTTTCAGTAAGCTCAGCTGAGGCGAAAAACTCAGATCCACACTGCATATGCTACTCTGACTTTAACGACTATTAAGACCATTGAGGCTATGGACGCCGATGTTATCAGTATCGAGACTGCAAGAAGTGGCAACGAGCTACTGAAAATTTCTTTCAAAGCCGTTGGCTAGCAAACAAGAGGTCGGACCTGGCGTTTACGACATCCACAGCCCACGCGTGCTAAGCGTCGAGGAGATCGTTGCTCAGATCAAGGCTCTGCTTGAAGTCTTACCAAAAAGAGCAACTCTGGATCAACCCAGACTGTGGCCTAAAAACCAGAAAATGGGAAGAGGTCGAGCCAAGCCTTAAAAACATGGTAGAGGCTCGTCAAGATCGTAAGAGGTCTATAATAGTACTCGAAGCGTCTCAGGCTCTTCTAGACGCTAATCCTGCACATGTAAAATCAAAGTTACGAAAAATGTTAAAGAGTACTTAAACAAAGAAAAAGGGCTCGTGCTCTATGGTCTCACGCCGCCAAAGGCTGAGTTTGAAGAGGCAAAGCTACGTGAGATATCAGAGCGCTGGAGCGGGCGGATAAATGATATCAAGGCCGATGGGCTCGTGCTTTACGAGGTGCAAGATGAGAGCGAGCGAAATGATAGCGAGAGGACTTTTGAGTTTAGTGACGCTAAGCCCAGAGATTTACTTTCACAAAAGTATCTAAATGTGGCCATTCCTCGTAGTATATTTTATCGCTGGCTAGCGGATACAGCGAGGATGAATTTTGCACAGCTCTTAAGGCTGTAGCTCACCTCTAAACGTGCTTGTGGGGGTAAACTCAAGCACGCAAAAAGTGAGGCTAACTTTAGCTCGCGCCTGCGAGATAGCTAAGCGACCGAAGAGTTAGCAGTGGGCGGCGTCTGTATCGCAGAGCGTCACGGCAAAAAGGGCGATGAGCCACAAAGGATGCGTGAAAGATCGCAGCTGGGCCACTTTCATATCACAAGCGATTTTTGGACGCACAGCCAGTGCGTACTTGGAAGATCAGTGGCTACGCAAAGATAAGCGAGCCGATATTTTCTACATTTAGCACAGCAGGCAACCCAAAAACACTTGGATTTATCAAATGGCTCGGAGTGAGCGTGCCACCTGGTTGAGGAGAGGCCAATTTAAGCTCTGGACTACTTGCTTTGAAAGTTGCAATATCATTAAAAGAATGTTTGGTGCGAGCTAAAGAAATTTGAGGATGAAAAACGGGCCAATTCACATAAACATAGAAAAGCGTCATGGCAAACGCGCCGAGATCGAAGCGAGCCTGAGCTAACAAAAAAAGCATAGAGAGTTGGTGTAAAAGCCAGCTCTGCTATAACTTTATGCGCAATTCCTTTTCTTGATGGCCTAGTGGCACCACAAACTGCGCACAGAAAAAGCCATTATGATTAGCTATCACAAGCTGTTTAAATGTCAGTTTTGCTCACTGCTTTGAGCCTAAAAAGTTGCATAGCAAAAATGATATGGCTTTTGATGTAAGAAATTTGGCGAGATATACGAATACGGCAAACTGATAAGAGAAAGCGGTGCTTTGACAAGGCAACTGAGTATCAAAGCTGCCCTGAAAAATCGTTGCAATAAAAATAGTCAAACAAGACAAGAGTTTTTCACACCGAAGCGATTTGATCCAAAAAGTATAGAAATTTAGCTTCAAATAAGATCTAATGGACTAAACCCTCTCACTCCACCTCTATATCCAGTGCCTCGCACTGTTTTTAGGCAAATGGTTGGGATCTTGGCTCTTATCTCTCGTACTAGCGATCTTTATGCGGTCTTGAGATAATGTCTCGTTTTTGTATAGATGATGATCTATCTCGTCGTAGGTGACGACGTGAGGCGAGTTTTTTGCATGTACTTCAAGTAGGCTGGCTCTCTTTTTGCCAAGGTAGATGACCCTCGCCCTCTTTCTTATGCAAAGGAGTCTTTTGTCAAAGACTCAGGTCATAGCTCACCAGAGCCCAAAAGCACCTTGCAAAAGCCCAAAAACGTGAAATAAAACTCTTCAGGGCAAAAATGGCTTTGATGATAAAGTCATTAACCCCAGCGTAGTAAATCCTCTTAAAAACGCTAGGACGCTAACGTCTCAGCAAAAAGCATAATGGGAGTGATGTTTTGGCTATCTCTTATAATTTAACCAGATCAAGGTTTACTTTTCAGCCTTTACGTCAAAAACGTAAAGATCGTATCTGTTGCCGCGACTCAAAGTCTTTTATGACTTCGCTGGCACTTTTGAGCTCGGATCATCCCTAAATCCAAAGCGGTAAAGCGATGCATTTAGATGACATTTTGCTCAAAGTCGCTTGAGAGCAACAAGATCTTCTTCATTAGCCAGCCATGCCACCGCCAGCTGGTAGCGTCTTTTTCAGCCTTTTTGTTTTATAAATCTTTTCTTCGTCTTTTGTAGGTTTGTACTCATCTTTGAAGAATTTTGCTTAGTTTCGATCCTCTTTTCAAGCATCTCTTGTCGTAATTTTATATGACGGCTTCCAACACTCAAGATAGTTTCTAAAGCCAGCGCCGTGACCTGCGTCGTAGTGGCAGCTTACGCATTTTAGCTCTTAGGAGTGTCAAGGAGCTTTTTGTAGTGAGCGTGCATCTTTGAGCTTGCGCTGAGGTTTTGTTGCTATCTATTACATTTGTATGGCAGCTTGTGCAGCCGTTGTCAAAGACGAAATGCTCGCGGTTTTTGAGGTTTTTGTGCCAATCAATCGCGTTAGGATCGCCAAAGAAGTGCACCCAGCCCTCTAAAATGCCATTTTTCGCCTTTGAGTTAGGGCGTATTTTGCGATGTTGTCATGTGGTATGTGGCAGTCTCACGCATCTTGCTTTGATGCCAGTTTTGCCATTGCCGCTGGACGTCGTCGTTGTAGGCGATGACCATAGATCCATCTCGTGACAAACTACGCAGACTTTATCCCCACTCGTCTCATCAAGCGCATAATGAACTGGTAAAAACGACTAAAAATCCAACAATTCCCACTTATTAATATGATAAGCGCTAATAATTTTGAAATTTTCATGGTGTTACCCCCATCCATTGCGGAACTTCATGCGTGGCACTCAGAACACATATTTGTAGACTCCTTTATGCCTCGTTGTGGCACCTCGTCGCAGCACAACTTGGACCGTCGTGAACTGAGTTGTGAGGATTTGCTTTTAGAGTATCCATACTTTTAGTCTATCAGCTAGGAGTTTTTACCTTGTGGCAAGATAGACAGCCAGCGTCGCCGATCGCTTTAATTTGCTAGGATCATCGCCCTGGCTTTGGTGACAATCAACGCAATCAAAGCTTAGGTGCTCGTGGTGAGGTTTGAGCTGTGTTTGGCTCGTAGCTCGTCAGAGACTACTATTTTTGTGACGTTTAGATCGCCCTTTGGCATATCAGCACCAAAGAGATGAAGCGAAAATAAAACAGGGCAAAAATAGCAAATGACCGAAGCTTTCACACCTCTTCCTTTCTATTAAGATTTATAAACATCACCTCAACGGAAAAACTAATATTTTTGCTTAAACTTACTTTTATGAAAATTATAGTCTTCGCTTGATTAAATTTGCATTATAATAAAATAGTGTGCCAAATGGCACACTACAACTTTAGATGTTTTCTCCGGCGATCATGCCAAATACTATACAATCAGTGATAGCAACAGTGCCTAAGCGGCTCGCTCCATGCGTACCACCAGTGATCTCGCCAGCTGCGTAAAGGCCTCGGTATTGGCTTGCCAGTCTTGCTTGATATGACTTGTGCTTTTTCGTTGATCTTTAGGCCGCCCATTGTGTGGTGAGGTTTTGGGGATAGGCGGATGACGTAGAATGGGCTCCAGCTTCGTTGATCTCAAAAGCGCACCTCTTGTTTACCACACTCGTCTTTTTAGCTTTTTACGCCTTCGTTATATGGACCGTCTCTTTTAGTGCATCAGCTGGGACGCCGTATTTGCTGAGCGATCTCATCTAGGCTAGCGCACCTCCGGACTACCTTGCCACTACTCATGCCTTTTGTTGATCAGCGTCTTCGCTAAGCTCTTTAAATGCCATCTTCGTATCGGCAAATGTGATAGGGAATTTATCAGGCGCCGCTCTTAAAATTTTAAACTCAGCGTCCGCTCTAGTTTTGCGGTCAGCTAGCCTCGTTCATAAAGCGTTTGCCTCGTTCTACGTCTATCATGCGATGCCGTATTTAAATGTGCCTTGTTGAGTTAGGATCGGAGCTGTGCCAAAGCCTTCTCATCAGGGCTTCGCCCAGCGGACCAAACTGGATCCAGTCTACTTGCACAGGATATGCGCCAAGCTCAATGCCTTTTTAAAAGCACGCCAGCTGTCGCGCCTGCGTGGTTTGTGCCATCGACGTTGTCTGGGATACGTGGGTCTTGAAGCTTTCTAAACGCCTTTTATCCCCGCAAAAGCCGCCAGCCTGCAAGGACGATCACCTTTGTTTGCTTTTATAGTCTTTTTAGCACCGCTTGTGTTCTCTAAGTCGTCGTTGTAAAGTTTATCATCAACTGAGTACTCTCTTCATTAGCTACACCTACCACTTTGTTGCCTCATCGACAACAAAGTCGTCAACTTAGTTCTTCTTACTAGTTTGCGTACCATCTGTTTTTCAATTTTCTTTCAAGCATAGGCTGGATGTAGCCTGAACCGCTATCATTTGTCGTCAAGCATCGATCTCGCCACGCTGTGTCCGCCAAAGTGAGCGCGAGTGATCCATCTTAAACTGAACACCACAATCCACTAAGAAGTTAAATGACCCATCGCGCGGTTAGCTAGGGTTTTCAAGTAGCTCTGGGTGGTTTAGTCCAAGGCCTGCTTTGTAGGCAGTCTTCGATAAACTAGCTCTTGCTATCTTTTATATCAGCTTTTTGCCTGACTGTTTACTGGAACAGCCATACCACCGCCATTTATGACAGAGTTACCGCCGATCCTACCCATTTTTCTATGATCAAGACCTTGTTTCCTTTTATCGCGCTAAGGCCAGCTCGCAAGCCCAGCAAAATCCAGAACCGATGATGACAACGTCGTACCTTTCTCGTCAACTTTGAACATCTTTTAGGTCTATAGCAGAAGCTTGTGCATTTACTGCACCTAAGGCCAAAGCACCAGCACCTGCAACACTCATCTTAAGCATTTCACGTCTTGAATGGTTTCATAAGATCTCCTTTTGATACATTTTGTCTTGCTAGAGAATTATACAAGGATAGTATGAGAATAATATGAGAAATGATATATATATTGCCTAGGTAATAAAAATAGTAATTTGTTAGGAAAAATTAATATTACCTTGAATATATGGGTTCTATCTTTTAGTAATAGTAATTTATATAAGGTAAGACTTATCTTATATAAAAATGCAATTGCTTAAATAAAAAGGAAAATAAAATATAATCCCAAATCTTTGGTCCCGTAGCTCATGTTGGTAGAGCACTACCTGACATGGTAGTGGTCGATGTCTGAGTCCATTCAGATCACCATTTCTATATGTACCTTCCAAAAACGTAAAATCCAAAATAAAATTTAAAAATATTTTTGTAACTTTTTGTCTTTTTAATTTAGACTAAATCCTCAAAATATGGCAAATCTCTTTCAAATTTGAACTCTGTACCTGACAACTTCTCATTTTTAAAATGTCATACTCATCTATACGAGGTCATAAAAGAGCAAGATGGCGTAAAGGTTGAGGTGCAAGCCTTCAAAAACCAAAATGAATTTGTTGAGCGACGAGGCTAGCAGTGAGATAGCGCTCACTCAAGAGGAGCTACTAAATGGTAAAAACATCGCTGATCTCGAAGAGACTGCAGCTGGTGGCACCTCAATCAGCAGGTGGAGTAAGCTCGAATGGCGTGAGCCTTGGTGCTGCTGGCTTTGTGCAAGGCGGTCACCACCAAACGTAAGTGCGATTTTTGGCGATCTAAGCTCAAGTAAATGCTAGCGCAGAGGCTCTCAACAAATGTAAATGGCACTGCTAGCGAGGGCTTTAGCCTCGATACTCTTGCGGCATGCGATAGATAATGCTTTACAATAATATACTTCCAGAAACACTAGAAGTATCTGTCACATCAGTGCAGATGACCACACCGTAACTGGCAAACACAGATCAAGCTGTAAGCAAAAACCTTGACATTGAAGGCACTATCCTTGAAAATGATAGTAGCGAAAAGAACAGGCCTACATATCACAAATGACTCACACACCAACACTTAGCGGCAAAGCTACTGCTAATGCAACTATTAGCGTCTTTGATGGAGAAGTGAGAGCGCGCCACCACTGGCACGACAACCGCCGATAATGGCGAAATCTGTCATATCTCCAAGCTCGCCTTTGGCTGATGGAGATCATAATTTACGATTGAAGCTTTTCAGCAAAGTAGCTACAAACGGCGAAGAGCCAAAGGCCACAAGCACGCAAGAGATCACTGCTGATACAGACAATAGCACCTTTTGTCTATCACGAAAATATCTACTGATGATTTTTCAAACCTAAAACGCTATAACGCAATGTATGATAGCACAAAGAATATGACTTCTCACCGACTATCGAGGGTGAAGTGCAGAGGATTGGCTGATGTAAAGATAGTTATCAAACAGCTGATGTCTTTTTACAATGACGACTTTGGCAACTCTTGGCTTGGCAAAGCAAGTCAGGTAGTAGAAGAGCTACTGTTAAGGCTGACGCTGAAGGCAACTGGAAAGTTGAGAGGGTATTTTTTAAAACAATAGAGATTTTTGAAATACAAAGTCGAAGCTTCATCGGTAGACGAGGCTGGCAACAAATACTCTGAGCTGACAAGCAACGACATTTTATATGCCAATTGAGCCTCATAACTGTCGCTCCAACAGACCATCTATAATCTTAATTTAATGTGGAGAGGCCCCTCCACGCACTTTTTAAATTTACTTCAAATACTCTTTTTACGCCGTACCTTTTGCCTGCATCGTGATCTTTTAAAAGCCTTGCTACAACTGGGCTTAGAAGGACGAATGGCTATCAATCGGCACAAACCATAAGGCCGTTAAACATATCAGCCAGGCTCCAGACGAAATTTACCTTTTGCAAGCTTCCTAAAAAGACAAAAAACGACTACCGTAATTTGAAACGCCCTGACTGCTTTTGCGCCAAAAAGGTAGCGCACGCTGATCTCAGCAAAGTAGTACCAGCCAAGCATGGTCGTAAATGCAAAGAAAAATAGGCAGATCGCCACAAAGCTATAACCGCCAGTTTTGCCGCAAAGATGTGCGACGAGAACGCCTCTGCACCAAGGTGATGCCTGTAAAGACCGCCTTGCCGTTTTCGCAAAGCTGATGACATTTGCGGTTAGCACTACAAAAACGGTGATATTTAGCACGATAAACGTATCTACAAAGACGCTCATTATGCCAAGCGACGGCTTTGATCTACTGCGGTTTGACGTTTGCGCAGCTGTGTGCGTGCGGAGTAGAGCCCATGCCAGCTTCGTTGCTAGCAAAAAGTCCCCTTGCGATGCCAGATCCCTCATAGCAGCGCATGCTGATGCTAGCGCCAGTTGCGCCGCCCCATGCGCCGAAGGATCAAATGCAGCTCTACATTAGCGAGATCGCCCTCTGGATATGCTCGAAATTTTAAAAATATGAGTAGTAAGACCCACGCCAACGTAGAGCAGTGCTCATGATAGGTCACGATCTTTTCAGCGACCCTTTCGCGATCGCTTTACGCCGCCTATAAAGATGACTGCGCAAATGAGAGCCAAAAACGCCCCTGTTAGCCACTGCGGTACGCCAAAAGCGCCGCTAAAGCCATCTGATATGGAGTTTGCTTGAACCATGTCTGCCGATAAAGCCAAGTGCGATGATGATAGCGATAGCGAAAAATCCAGCGCAGCCTTTTCGCCCATTTGCCCTTTTGCCGCGGCTTATGTAGGCTGGGCTACCCATCGTGTGGCCGCTGTCGCCCTTTTTGTGCGGTAATTTGAGCGAGGCACCAGCGTAATTTGTAGCCATGCCTAAAAAGCGCGCGCGCACCACATCCAAAATATGGCTCCAGGACCGCCCATGATAAGAGCTGTCGTCGCACCCACCAGGGTTGCCAGTGCCACCTAGCGCTGCGATCGCCGTTGCGACTGCTTGAACGAGCTCATACCAGCCTTGCCAGCAGCCTCGCCGTGAAGTGAGAAATTTCCAAAAAGCTTGCCTAAACCCATTTTTAATGGTAAATTCTGAACAAAGCCAAGTCTAATGGTGAAAAATAGTCCAGTGCCGCAAAGTAGGGCGATGAGGAAGTATGGACCCCAAAGAAATGAATTTATACTTTCAACGCAGTTATATAGTCTCAGCAGTAATTTGTAGGCATAACTTTCGTGATTAATTTGGATTTGAGAAGTATATTTGAATAAATATAGTAATTTAAATTAATAGCTAAAAATCATGTGCCGAGCTAATTTTTATAAGAGAGCCCTGCAAACCATATGTTTGAATAGTAATAAAAGCTGTAAAATAGCCTGGATCGTCATAGCTTAGCTCGTCTTGATCTACGATATTAAGATACTTTTGCCTCAGCATTTGCTCCATTTTAGTAAGTGGCTTTATGCGTGCTCAAGTTGCTCTAATTTCTCGCAATTTTCAAGCATAATTTTAAAAAGACTTCAAGCTTACCTGAGATAATCTTTATCGCTTCGCCTTTTTCGCCCAGCGCGCTTTTATAATCTGCACTAAAACGAGTGCAATGGCGTTGTGTGCCAAAAATGTCTCTTGATACTGCACTGAGTCACTATCTCATCAAGCAGCTCGCCAAGCCTCATTTTCATCAATTTAGACTTTTTCACAGCCTTTGCAAGTGTGTTTTGTAAAATTTGCACAAAGCTCCGCCGTGCCGTAACTACAGCTTAGCCTATCCCATGGCACATCTTTTTATCTTTAAATTTGCGATATATGTTAATTTTGCTCATTCATGCGCTTACTCTTTACTCAAAAGAGTAAAGCCCAATTTAGCCCTTTGACCTTATCTTTCTAGCCACTCGTTTAGCGTCTTTTCAAAGCCTATGCCCTTGCTTTTGTAAAAACGAGCGGTTTTTCAGATATTTTTGCTCGACCCAGCCGCCAAAATCATGCGGATAAAGGTAGTCCTTGCCTCTTTTTGTGTGGTTTTTTAGATATGGCGGGATCTTTTAGAAATTCTCTCGCTTTGCACGTATCTTAGAGCGGCATTTATCGCATTGTAGCTCGAGTTTGACTTTGGCGAGCTTTGCTAGATAGACGGCGCACCGAGCTAGTATGATCCCAGCTTCTGAAAGCCTATCTCTTTACTTTCACACACTTAGCGTGCTTGCGAGCTACCTCGTGAAGCGCATTTGGGTTTGCGTTGCCGATATCTTCGCCGGCAACATCGCCATGCGTCTTGCGATGAAGTCCGCGCCTCGCCTGAGTCTATGAGCCTTGCAAGGTAGTATATGATGGCGTTTTTGTCGCTTCCACGCAGGCTTTTTATAAAAGCACTTGCCTGCTGTAGTGTGTGTCATCCTTTGCCCCTCTTTAGGGCGTGTTTGGCGAAGTGTTTTTAACTTTAAGCTCACATTTTCATCAAGCGTGACGGCAATCTGAGCAATTTTAGGCATAGCTCTGCGTCGCCACCGCTACTTTTGTAAAGAGATACTCTTTGGCATCTTCGTCAATGCTAAATGAATGCTCTTTTATCTTGCTAAGAAGCTCCTCAAAGTCGCTACTGCTAAGCGGTCTAAAACTCAAAGAGCATTGAGCGACTTCTGATGCCTGAGCTTAGCGTGAAAAAGGGATTTTAGTGCTAGCGCCTATGACTAGGGCTTTGTAGTTTTCCATGGGGATGAGCGTGCTTCTTGCTGGGTCTTGCTTAGGCGGTGGATCTCGTCTATGAAAAAGAGTGGCTTATTTAGGGCGTTGTCGTAGTTTTTGGGGTACTTGCGAAGTCATCTATCTTTAAATTTCCGCCGTCAAACCTCATAAAAGTCGTAGTTTGTCTCTGCTTGGCTACAGCCCTTGCAGCTAGTCTTGCCAGCTGGCTCGGGCTGTAAAATATGGATGTGTGATCTTTGCGTAGCTATACTCTAAAAAGGCTGCTTTTAACCGCCTTTTGACCGCAAAATTCCCATCCAAGTTTTTCTTTGGTCTAAACATCAGTCAAGTGAGCCCAGAAATTTACTCCTTTACTGTTTTTAAGTGTAGCTCTGGCCTTTGCGCTCAAGGGCTCTATCTTTAGCTCATGGGCTTATATTTTTAGCCCATACCCGCCGCCACGTCAAAGGTGCTCATAGCATAAGCGGTGATTTTTGGCTGAGTATTTTGTAAATGATACCTTTTTGGCATCATCTGTCACCTATAGGCTCTTGGTTTTTGCGATGGCGCTTTTGTATTCAGTCGTAAAGACCTTTTCGCACGCTGCCTTTGCCGTCGTCTTTATCGCCTCTAGCTCGCTATCATTTAGGTGCGGACCTTGTTGAAGCTCTCACGCAGACAAACCCACTTTTCGCCCATTTTGCAGCAGTTTAGCCTTGCTACCAGCGGTCGCCCGTGGACGGAAAAATGCCTCACCAACCCCTAACAGGCGAGATAGGCACGCTGGTAAATTTTCCTCTTTCATCAATGCATGATGAGATCACGCCGTATTCGCAACTATCGATGATCCCAAGCGCCCCGTCATGCGGCTTAGTTCTCTATCTTTTTCGTCTCATTTTCATCCTGCAAAATATTTTAAAGAATTTAAGTGCTTAAAGGCTAGTATAACGTGTACCTCAAGGAAAAATATGAAAAGTTTGTCATTTTTGCCCTTTTCTGGGCGTAATTTATTTGGTGCAAGCGAGGTTTGCAAGGAGTATGTCAAGCAAAGCAGGCTCTATCTCGATGAGCTTTTTATGTCAAAGAGAGCAAGAAGCTTGCAGGTGATGAGAAGGCGCTAAGGCTTTTTTGAGCTAAATTTGATGAGTTTAAGTAAAGACAAATCGGCCAAGAGGCGATGGATAATGCAAAATAACGATGAGAGAATTTCTGCAAAAAGCGAGCTAGAAAAGGTAAATAAACTTCTTGTTGAGCTTTATAGCCTCGAATTTGAGCGTTTAAGTCCCAATTTATGGGCGTTTTTGCCGTGGCTTTGCTAGGGTAGATATTTGCCTTTGAAAAGTGTCTGCGCCAAAAATGCCCCGCGCGCTAAGTGGACTCTGGGTGGGCCGCCCTAAGATGAGGTGCTTGCTGGTCTATAAGCGGTGCTTTTTGCCTTGGCTGGGTTTCCCAGAGCATAAAAACCACATTTTGTAATTTTCACTTATCTTCTTATAACTGCGTCTGTAAAGCCCTGCCAGCCAAAGCCTGGTGAGAATTTGCTGCCCGGCACTTACGCGCTAAGGGTGGAGTTTTAGAAGCGACGCCTTGCTTTTGCCCACTTTGTAAGATCGCCGCTGTTTGGCTCTTTATGCCAAGGTCGGCGTACCTTTTGTAGATATTCACAAGGCTTGGTGGTACTCGCACGCCGCTTGGCACTGAAAAGCTTAGCCCCATGGCTTGATTTGCGCGTGATATGGGTCGGGTCCCAGGATGACCACTTTTGACGTCGTGAAATGGCGTTAGTTAAATGCGTTAAATATAAGCCCTACTCTGGTGGATAGACGACACCAGCGCTCTTTGCTCTTTTAAGAGATTTCCTGATGTGAGCGAATTTCGCTCAAAACCCATCTCTTTTAGCACCTCTTTCCAGCTTGGCTCGATCTTTACGTCATCTACATTTATCTGCATTTTCCTGCCCTTTTTGGTTTTCTAGCGGTATAATTTTTAACTCAATTTTATCCAAAGGAAAGAGCTGTGCTCAGAGCAAAATTTTAATAAAATCCACGATCTTCTTAGCAAAAACGGGGGCAATTTAGAGTGATAGAGCATGAGAGCGCGAGGACTTCAGAGGAGGTCGCTAAGATGCGCACGAAGATAGTCAGGGCAAAAGGCGCTGGTGTGCTCTATAAAAGGCATTGATGAAGCGAATGAGAGAATTTTAAAGATGGCAAGCTCAGGCTATTTGCTAGATGACGAAAAGCCAGCGATGAAGGCTGTACGTACTAGCAGCGGTCTTACCAGCGTGACGAGCGAGCAGCTGATCTTGGACGCTGCTACGCGTGGCTACCTGATGGTAAAAAGCAAGCTCTCATAGCCCAGAGGAGGTTACTATGGCCTCGCATGATTGTGTATTTGGCCTCGGTTCCGCGCCATTTAGCTTCTGCGTATTTGCACCTTTGTTGTGGATGAGAGAGTTTGCCAGAGCGAAAACGAGGAGATCGCCTCTAATGTTTTGATAGATCAGCGCGTCCGAAAATCAAAGACTGCTTTCAGGATAGTAAAGCCAGTGTTTGCTAACGCGACAGAAAAGTGCCAGCTTAGCACCAAATTAGTCGAGAAAAGGAATTCAAGTAATGCAAAAGACGAGAAATTGCCAAATTCCATTTTAAGAGCAAATATTATCAGGATAATTTTAAAATATAATAAAGTATATTGATAAATACGTATATATTATAGGATTTCATCTTTATATATAAAAAATATATTTTAAATCCAAAAATTGAACTCTACCTACTAATTTAAAAGAATTTAGAGTGAATTTGTTTAGCAAATATTAAGTTTAGTGGTTTCATTTGATAAAAACAACGTTCTTTTATCGTAAAAGATAATTTGATATATGTTGAAAAGATGGAGCGAGTATTATCGTATACAAATCTAAATACAGTGTCGATAATTTAAAGTATTCTGCAGGGGCGTGAGTGTGCTGAGCCTGTCTTTCATTTCTGACAACTCAAAAGAGGCACTACTGTTATGTACACTCCTGTGCACATTCCTCATGGCACGTTATCAAATTACTCATCCAAAGGTGTCTTTTGTTTGGACCAAATGGAGATGGTATTTATGATTTTGAGTTGATGATGAGGGTACGGTTAGGCGAGAGTGATCTGTGCAGCTGATCGAGATAAGATGAGTGAGCTTGCTTGAGAAGGACTGGATATAGTTAAAACTTGCCCAACCAAAGCTATATGAGGAGGAGAATGGAAACGATTGACCCAAAACAAGAGGTTTTGGGTAATAATCCTAGATGGCGGGAAGTGGAGAAGCTACTGGAAGGTTTTTGAGATCTTGCTGCGACCATATGGTGCCAAATTACCTTTTAAGATTTTCGTTTACACGCGTGGTTGGGGCGTATCTTTGGCGGCAGAGTGCGAGAGCGAGAGCACCCAGATCGGCGGTACAGTCAAAGCGATAAAGAATGCTAAAAGATACATCCGTATTATCAAAGAGGCCAGTGCCAGCCCAAGTTTAGCGCCGATGGTCATATTTCATACTTGATGGCAGCGGGCGGTGGGTTTGCTGATCCACGCCAGCATAGTGACGTTTGCTCAGCGGCACCGGCAGAAGTCACTTCCAGATAAGAGCGGAGCCGTGCGAGGACCGACGTGGAAAAGAGCGGCTACTACGCAAACTATAAAGAAAATATGTAATTTACAAACTATCGATGAGATAGAGTATGGGTATAAAAGCTGATGAACTGGCAGGGCCGCATCAAAGCGGTCAGCTGAGCATCAGGTCCACCGTGATCTACGCCAATTTCTGAGTACGAGCGAATGCCATGGGAGGAAAGCGGCGCCACGGACTTTCTAGGGTGCGTGACCGTGGGTACAAGATGACATCTCGTGAAAGCGTTTGGGAGAAAGAAAATATTTTAAAATTTGTAACTTGCTGCAAGATAATGAGAATGGCCGACCACGAGACGGTATTCAACCGTTTGTCGTTGATCATGGTGACAAATGGGAACTGCCAGCAAAAGCGCTAAAAGAAGCTCTTACGGAAAATGGTCAAAATACGGTGCATCGATGAGGCGCGTATCATGACCAGATCGACATTAAGATAACCGATGCGCTTTGGTAGAGAAAGTGTGCGTGGTGCTGAGCATGACTCCTAATTCCAAGGCTGACCTTTGGCCACACTGACGCAAATAATGTGGTTATGCTCCAGAAGGTCATAGAGCCTTGCTTGTGCCTGAGAGATTAGACCGGACGAGGCACCGGGTTAGCGAGTACTACCGGCATTCAACGTCATCGCACCTACGCAGCGATGCGCATTACCATGCCTGAGCCGCACCACGCCGATAGATCAGCAAAAAAACAGAGTTGTAGAATAAGAATGGCAGAAAGGGCAGCCGGCAGATAGCGCTAGGAGACAATGAAGTAGTTAGAACAAAAAGCGCCAAAGCACAGAGAGCTAGGATGCAGGAGCCGAGGAAACAAGGAATTTTATAACTGAATCAAGGAGAAACTTAGGAGGTACACTTTTGAGTAAGGAAAACAAGGATTGCCCAATGAGTATATAAGGGGTTGAGAGAGAGGTGGTGATGGGTGGTGGTATTGGCTGGCACAGGCCATCTCAAGAGATGGAGGCTTGAGATTCCCAATAAGCTACTTGATCTAGTGCTGCTTGTATAGTTTCGCCAGTTTGCAGTGATAATGATCATAAAATTTGGCCATCAGTGTAAGAAAAGCAAAAGAGGCCAAGAAAAGTAAAACCACCAGATAAAAAAGAGATAAACTCAACAAGATCGCCCAAATGATATATAGAACCATATGGTTAACACGCAAGAGTTTTTGCAAGATGGTAAAATGTTAATTTCGTGAATTTTGCAAGGTCGCGGAAGAGTAATCTAGAAGCTACAGGTGAAGTGAGGCCTGAAAAGGTCTGGGAGATGATCAAAGTGGCTGATCATGGAGAAAAGAGCCCATAATAGAAGGTCATATGTGTAATATGTCGTAACCTGTATATAATTTACAGTATAATAGGTCATTCTTTGCATTAATTTTTAAATACAAAACCTACAGAGATAACTTATTTCAAAATTATATCGTTTTGAGACATTTCATAATTGAGTAAGGTATTTTGTACTGGGGAATTTGGATGAGAATTTTAATGTTTTATTACTGGACACCCCTATTTTGCTCAAGGCTACCAACATAATCACCTGCCAAAACAAAACTTCTATGTAAAATTTTTCTACCTGATTAACAAAAAAGTTTATTTTGGACGCCAATTGAAAGTACCTGCAATTCATGATTTGATTGATCTCACCTAAAAAAGGGTTTAAAGGAAACTTTGTGTGAGTTTCAAAATTTGTTTTAGTGTTTGTATGAGTCTTAGGGCCAATTTGAGAATTGCTTGTTTGTAGCCACCAAATTTTTAACCTTGCTTTACTGCACCGGACCGCTCATGGTACAGTAGTGGGTACTTTGGCTGAATTGCCCTAGTGCGCCCATGCTAGGTGTAATCGAATCTCCAGTGAGAGTGTTTTAAACTAAATCGCTGTAAGCAGGGCTACAATTTGGTAAGGCAGTACCTTCGTAAAACAGAGTAGTTTTATTGTTTACAACATTTTTTTAGTTGGGTACTGGCAAATCTGCTTGTTTTATATTTAACTTATCGGGACTTTTGAATCTTTTGTTTGATGGATTTGAACCTCCTCACCACTACCTTGCATTGAGCTGAACAACGACTAGCCAAAAAGTCTCCCATTAGATAATTTGTAACTTTTACGAACTCGGTAGTTTTGACACATGGAGCTATGAACCAAATTACTCATGATTGATTCATAAATTGAGTAAAGACTGTTTTATTTTGTGTTTAACCGAAAGGGGCATTCTGAATCCTCTCTACAAAAAATCAAACACTTTACATCTATTGCGGTATACAATTTAACGAAAAAGAGAATTTGAAATTATTGAGTCAACTATTTGGGACCAAACCTCTGCCAAAAATCAAACGCTTTATCTGTCCACTTGGGGCACCGAATGATCTAAGGAATTGAGTGCTACCAATAGTGTAATCTCCCCAAAGCTATGCAGAAAGGCACCCACTGCAAACATCCCCATCTCAAGCAACCAGCATGTATAGACTGCACCCATTTCATAGCACAGACTCTAAGCAAAATATCCAGAGCGATCGCCCATAAGAAACCATCGGATCAGGCTTGAATCCTCGCCCTGCCACTATATCATCTTCGATAAACCCCATGAACATTCTAAAAATTGCAGATCCGTCAACTTAGTGTAAAGACATTTCAATTTGAGTCATCACTGCCCTCGTAACGCCGCGCACGGCGAAAAAAGCATTTACAGCACTGTGATAGAATGCTCTGTAACTGCTCATAATTTACGTCCAATGAATTAGGACGTAATTTACAGGAGTTTTTGGCAGAACCAAATCAGCCTACATACATCCTTTAACTATCAACAGGCCAGCCACTTTCTAGCTGGTGCGATGATTTGAGCCAAGTAATACTAGGCTGCCCCCATCGCCAACCTTTACTTGCTCTATAGCTGAACAAAACGTGGTTCATGATGCCTGCAAATCCGTGATCAACCTCCCAGCTCCAGGGTTTGCCACCAGTACTTTGCACTGTCATCCCAAGACTGTCTCAACATGTCATGCTTTTGCTGATAAAGTAAAAGTCTTTTATGCAAGCATGAAATTTAAATTGCTGTGCTTGGCATATTCTGCCCCAGCCATATGTATTTTATGTAAAGCAACTTTATGTATTAGGTGAAGTCAAGCTTCAGCCGGAAATGCACCGTCGTTATACATCCGTGGTACGCCGTTTCTATCCCTATTCTCGCGTTTCGCGCTTACATACTCTGGTGTTGGTCTAATTTGGTGACCGCCAAGGCGAGCGCGCGTCTCAATTTCTTTTAACTCTTTCCTTTAAGCACTGCCAGATCGATGCCCTCAAAATTGTAGAGCAGACCCGTTTGAGCCAGAACTGATAGGCAGTGTACTTGATAGAGCTTGACCGTGGATGGCTAGACATTTCCGCCACCGCTGATGCTAAGATTTTTTAAGCCCCGCATAAACCTGAAGCTTTTTATATTTGAGCAAAGAGAATGCCCTGCATCGCAGGTAGCCTCCCCAGTGCGCGCAGCAGGCAGATCAAGCGCCCCAGTCACTTTCGCCTGGCAGACATCAAACTAAGTAGTTTTTTATACTGATTCAAATATATATTGATCTCTAGCGCCCGAGACGCTGATATCGCCTGCTGGGCATCTGCCGCTTGTGGCGGTAAAGCCTCACCCGCAAACGCTTTGCAGCGCATTATCCCCGCCCTGCCTTCGGCCCCTTGATCAGCCCGCCTTTGCGCCGCCGAGGTTTACGCCAGTGAGCGAGTTTTGCACCTGGCTCTGTGCAAAACCGTTAAGAAAACTTTAGTGCACACCGTAAGATCGACGCTTGGGTGATCAAACCACCGCAAATGGGGCCAGCCGAGCGAACCCGCACGCGGTAGCCGCTATTTACCCTTTAACTGCCATCATCGCCTGTGGCGTGACGCTGGCGATCACCGTGCGCCCAGGGATAACGATGCGCCTGGATTGCGGTGTGTTTTGCACTTGCCCCCTTTTATAAGCGGCTCTAGGCTGTTTAAACCCTCAGTCGGCAGCTTGACAAAAGACGCCCCTAGATCCGGCTGGTCTCGATCCACCCACTGTTTGTCTGATGTACCTTTCGCCTATTTTTGCTCCTTTTCCTTTTTTAAAGCAATATTAACCTGGCTTGTAAGTACTTTTGATTTTAAGATATTTGACATTTTTATTTTAGGCAGTCAGAGTGTTGCTACATCGAAACCAACGATAAAAGTGATTTTACCTCGGTTTGTTGGGATAATGAGAAAAGAGAATGAGGGCTGTGAATATTCCACCATTTCAGCCAGTACCATCTCACAAAATCAAGTGCTGAGTCGTCCGTCACAGAATGCAATTTGGCTCATTACGGTAGGGCTTCATCATTTAGCCCTATATGTGATACTAGCAAGTGCCATGAAAATCTTCCAAAGCACCTACTGCAAGTCTCATCTCCAAGCAAACATGTAAACACTGCTACTAGCATCAAGGAAAAGAAAAATCTATCAATGGCTGGATGATCCTTGCCCCTGCCACCATTTGCTACCAATCGGTCTATGCTATTTAGGTGCACGTAGCTCTTGGTGGAAGCCGTCTTTGATCCAAACTGACATTGCACCAAAAAACTCTCCAAGCTCAAATGCATTTATTAGCCTGTAATTTAGCGGGAATTACATTTAAGGCCTCTTTTGCGCCTGTAGCGATCAGATGGCATCCTTTTGTGGCAAAAGCCTCGCGCCAGTTATCCCTCCTGTCGAAGGGCAGTAATGATCTAGTTTTAGATATCTCTGGCCCATTTGAAAACATATCAGTCCCACTTGGTATGGAACGGACAATTTGACGTACAAGCGCTTTTTAACGGGTTATAAACCGCTGGCAATTTAAGGAGCCAGAGTGGTAAGATCATATCCACGTAAAATGCCTGATGCTGGAGTTTCGTGACGCGGCGTAACTGCATATGAGGAAGAGCGGCACGCAGTGATTTTGTCGGAGCACGAAAGATTGCCGCTAAAGCAAAGAGGAGCGTGAATTTACAGTCAGCGACGCAACTTTGCCACCTAGAAATGGGACGTCATGTTAAATACGAGATACTCATAATATTCTCATAAACTGCCAGGCAACAGGCGGATGGGGATGTGAGCTAGGCGAGACCCCTTTGTTCGTGCCGCCAATTTATAATGACGCCAAAATATACGAATCTATATATTTTGGTGCAAATGAGAGCTCACACACGAGAAGGAGGAAAATTGGCGCAGACCGAGCAGAAGAAGATCAATTTCAAACGGCAAAAATGATCCATGGCGAAGCTCGGCGCATATCCCATACGCCAGTTTGCCTGCGTACTTACTTGCACCGCCAGGGCGCGGTGATCTATACGCTGTGGATGCAAGGTGCTAAAGTTTAAGTTTAAAACCAGTGCACGGTGGAGGCCCTGCTCGTATTGAGGGTCAATTTGGTTTCGCAAACCGCAAAATAGTTTAGTTTCGATAAGCGCTTGCAGATGGCTTGCTACACAAAGAGAGAGTTTGAGAAATGAAGCCTTAGTGGCAGACTGTCAGACCATACTTGTAAGGCGATGCAGGCCCGCCGCAAACGACGGAGCGATGTACGTAGTTTGCGCTGATGAGCTGGCCAGGCAACTGATTCGCCGCAGTGAGGTAATTCTAATTCTCTTTTTAGCATCTTTGAGCCTTGGCTGACAGACCTCTTTTGGCGTCGTCATCTATTCTTTTATCCGCGTCGCCGAGGTGTTTCTGGTGATAGCCAGCCTTTCCGATATAGCTACTGAAAAATCCACGTCAAATCTCTGCCTTTGCGCGATCGCCAGCAAAAAATGGTTTGACCGTCTGCACGCCTCGATCAAAACCAAGCGCCTTCTGTTTATTTACCAAGAGTCAAGTCATCGCTTTTATTTTATCAGCCGGCAGGACGAATGAGTCAAATGGCGGCAAGCAGTGTGGTAGTCTTTAAACGTGGTTACTGACGCGCAAGGATGGGCCAAGAGTGTAGCCCTGATCGTGCCTGCGCTGGCGAATCGGAGATTTCTAAGCCGTGATCCTAGCCTTCATCGCAGCTGCGTGGTTTGATGTCGCCTTTGCTCGATCTCTAATCCTCACCCGAAGTATCCCTATCTGCCTAACGACTAGGTCGGGCTGGTGATCTCTTCTGCAGATGCCACCTGGCGCAAGTGGGCGTTCATCTCCATAAAGCAGTTGTTGTAGCCATCTAGCAAAACCTGATCGTTCCGCCGATAGCCCATAGCCGCCGGTGCAGCCACTGCGGTCACGCCGGCGATTCTCTTTGGTCGATTGAAGGACAAGGTGCGATCTGATGATCTTTGGTGGTGCCTTTATGAGTAGCCGCTCGTAAAGTGGATGATGCTGCTGAAGGTCGCCTGCACCGAAACCTGATGGCGGGGAGGATTGATGACTAGTTTTCCGGCAAAACTTGCCCATTGTTGTAAAGCGGCGTTTCGCCTCGGCAGTACGACCCAAGGCGTTTGTACATCTTCTTCTTGCCAAACCTCATGCCACGGCCACCGGTCACCACTACCATACTTGCTTTTTATGATGACTGTAGCCAAAACCATGCCTTTATGTGGCGCCCCATGCTCGTCGTTTAGCTTTTCAGTGCCTGCACCATTTGCGCGTTTTCTTCATAAGATATTCCAGCGGACGTTTTACCGCCCATTTCGATGACTTGGCCTTTGACCGATGGAAATGAGCCCAGCAACCTCGACCGCCTCGGTAATCTGTAGTTTCTACTGGCAGAAAGTTGCATCCTGGGTGCATCGTGCTCATTCCAAAATTTTCTAAGGAGCCGCGACACCGCTCGGCGTCAAGATAGCCTCGTATTGGGCTTCATCGCCCATCAGCCCCACCAGCGATCCCACGTGCAAGCACTCGCCGTCTGGCGCCGTGGGATCCGCCACTTTGATGCAACCCACAAGCCTGATCATCCGAACTCGATCCGCCACGCCTGATAAGAATTTCATGTACTGAAAGCCAATCCCCTTGGGTTTTTCCAATCAGCTGGATAACTATCTGATTTATTTTTAGATAATTGACAGAGTATTTTGAAATCGGCACAATTTACACCTGTAAATTTACTGATGATCTGTGGAAAAGGCGTGGCGAAATTTTTACAAATCAGTCACTGATGGTAAACCCGTAGTACCTTCTACGCCCCTTTTATATGCACGCTTTGAATGGGTAAAAAGGACTCACCTTCTGCCTCGCCTCAGTGGACAAGGGCCTATGCTCACTGTTGAGTGCCCATTTAATGAAAAAGACATCGTGAGTATCACACCTTTACTTCCACAGCATTCTTTCAAGTTTACTTTAGCCCTTTTCTTTCACTCCTGCTTGAAATATTGATTCTCGGCTCTGACTCTGCTTGTTTGACTGCCGCTTCAATTTGAGCGTATTTGAAGAGAGCATGTAGCTAAAGCCTCTGGTTTTTCGCTAGGGAGCAAGTAATTCTGCGTGAATAATCGGCATGAAATTAGTTATGCCAGCGAGGAGCCTACACACCAGAACTTGTATGGGTTTGAGCATCGAGCCAAAGCAAAAGGTCGGCAGCCAGATGGGCCCATGTAATTTCATCAACCTTTAAAATGGATTCATTTATCATTACCTAAATATGATGCTGGAGAAGAATAGTCGAGACTCTGCTAGGTTCTAAAGAAGATGCCTGCTTTGAGCAGCGCTTTCTTGAGCCCGGCCCAGTGAAGCACCAAGGGCCTAGTGATGAGCCATTGGCATGATAAACCAAAATTTAACGGATGTAATGCATTTTTGAGATTCAGGCAGCAGCGACGCGATCAGCGTGAATTGCCAAACGAGCCAATGAGAGCGCAAACCCAGCTGATGAAAGGAGGCATCTATACCCAGTACCCCCACCGCCCTTTTACAAGTCTGGCCTGGTCTGTTTTCATATAGATATAAAGTCGCAGGCTGATATAAAACAACACTGCGACATCCACGATATAAAACAAATAATGATAAAATTTTAAATAGAGATAGTATCCCATTAAGTGGTGTCCCTTTATCTAAAAAGTATTTCTTTTCTTGCTCAATCTGCCTGGTTGATAGCCACCTTGGAAAGCCTGTGTGTCTTTTGAGGTCCTCTTCTTTGTGGTCTTTATTTACCTTCTTTTAGCCTGCTTGTAAATTTTATCCACGCTACCGCTTGACTAAAATGCGCTGATGATCCACTCAGATGGAACCAGATGTGCCCAAATATATATCCAATAAGGATGATCTACAAAAAGAGGAAATATAAAAAATAGTCCCACTATCAAAAACTAAAGATAATTGCATTTTAAGGTGGGACTCATGCGCCCTGTCAGCCAGCCAGTAACAGCTACAAAGTGCGTATGCGACGTAGATGTTAGTTCTACTTTCTTTCCTAAAACTTTGGCCAGTATCATCAACACCATGATTTGATCATCATATCAGCGAAGAAGACTGCAAAGAAACGCATCAGGAAGCCAAAAGATAATCTACGACGCCACCATGGATAAACTTATTCAGATGTTTGAGCCGGCCGCCAGGCTCTAGCAAAAAGCTCCAAGCCAAAATGGCAAGAGCAGCAGATTTTTCTTCAACGACGATAGACAAAAACGCCTAAGATAAGGGGCTTATTTGTATAAATGCCTCCGTCACCATCTAAAAGGCAAACATCGAAATGCAACACCCTTTATTATATAAGAACTATGAGAAAACTCGCCTCCCACAAAACCAATCTATAAATATCATCTTTGAGTTTGATCAACGACAAACAGGACAAAAAACGCAATGAAAAATTATTGAATTAATTTTATGCATCAGGCTTTGTGTAATTTCAACTTTATCCCATACGTTTTTCAATTGTAAAGTTTGATTTTTGCCTCAAGCAAAAAGTCTGATCAGCCTTATGCCAGGAGACCAGAGGATCTTATGCCTTCTTTGTGCGCTAGCCCTGCCTTTTGTGAACCCCATCCTTTAATGCGGCTTTTCTGTGGATCTGGCCCCACTGTAATTTGAGGATATAATGAAATGCCAAAAATTTCAGCTGCCTTTATGATCATCGCAACGACTTGCATCGAGGCTACAAGGGCCGTCATGCCAGTCTTTATATGGTCGTTAAACATGACGACCGCCTTTGCTCGCCGCCAAAAATTTATGCCATTTTCATCATCCTGCTGACGCATTTGTCGCCTACGTTTGAGCGGGAAGTAGCTGACCCGGAGCCTGATAAATACCGCGTTACTCAATTGTACCGCTTATGCTGATAGAAACCGCCTCGTGAGCCCTTGCTCGTGTAAAATGCAGCTAGCGCTCCGGCGCATCGCACCTATGTACTTACCTTCGCCGTTTCTTTCGCAGAACATCGACCACGATGCCTAGTCGAAGCATCGCCAACCAAATGCAAAACCGATGCCAGTACAGTTTTTACCTCGCTTACACCTTCTGGGTGGGGCGCGCGCAGTTTGGCTGATGTTGTTACCGACGGTCGGTTGTTTATGATACGAGATCGTGCCGGGCCCTGGGCCGCCAGCCGCAGTTGGTGCGACCTTGTAAGGCTCCGTTTGCCAAGCGTCTAAACCACTCGTAAATCTTTAACGAACTCTTTGTAATTACCTGATTCAAATGGCATCTGGGTTGATACAATATTTTGTTTATCTCCGGTTGCACCTGACTTCATTGTCTTTTAAGCGTTTGCGATGAGCTCGTCGTCGGTGAAGAAGATTTTTTCATTCCGCTATTTTTTCATCTAGCTGGTTACAAGCAAATATCAAAAATCGATGCTGTTGTCGGTGGCTGGGCGTTGTGGGAGGCGCCATCAGGCGATGCTGAAGCGTCACAGCGTGTTATTTTCGTTAAAATGTGATCACGGTAAAAGGTATAGGGTCGGTTTAGCGCACGCGGTAGCCAATGCAGTTAGCTCGCAACAGGGATAGCAGTTTCGGTCGCAGCAGCCACTTTTTCTAGTAAATTTTCCCAACCAAAATCACATTTGCTGCTGAAGTCTTCGGAACAAATCTGCCGCACGTGGGCATGATGCAAAGGGATGTTTGCGCTGCGGCTTTTCGCCTGCCTTCCTACCACGAACACTGTCTGTCTCTAAAGTTCTACAATTCTGACCTTTTATTACAAATGGTGCCATTTATCAGAAATTCATCAATTAAAATCTAAAATTCCTATTTGCTCCGAAAGTAGACTGTAACTAGAAGTTGGCAAATTAAATATACTTTATATAATCACGGACTAAAATTATCAAAAAGGTGGTATATTATGGCAAACCATAAATCTGTTGAAAGAGAGCTAGACAAACTATAAAAAGAACAGAAAGAGTTGGGATTTTGAATGCAATTTGTAATTTTAAAAAACATTACAAAAGAAAAAAGTGTAGCTGTAGAAGCTAAAGATATTGAAGTCGTAAATGAGGCTTTAAAAAAGTTACAACAAGAGCATCCATAGCCTTTATGAGGCTTTAAGAAACAAACTGTTGCTCGTCATGCTAATGCCTTGCTCAACTAGTAAACACCTAAAAGCTGCTTAGACCCATTAACAATGTTTCAGCTGATAAACTTCATCCATTTTTATCTGTATGAATTTCATTTCTAGAAGATCCAAATATAGTAAACGATACTGAAAAGATGACAAGCTTTCAAAAGAGCAGTTATCTATCGAACTAGCCGCAACTTGCTGCAACAAAATATCTACAATTTTAAATGACATCGACGAGAATGGAAGCCCACTTTGAGGACTCGGTTTAAGGAATCCTGCAAAAGAAGACAAAAGTTTAGAAATTTTAAGAGAGAAGCTTGTTAAAGAAGAGATCAGTACTTACTTTCCAAAAAGATCCAAAACGATGATAAAAATATATTTTTAGAATTCGCGCAGGTATCATGGCGATGATACTTTGCTGGTGATCGATGCACACATTAGATACGCAGAGCCTGTGGATATAATGGAGATCGTTAGCCAGCAGGGCAACACTGGCGGTCGGTGAGATCATCAGCCCAGCAAGGGCAAAAAGGTGCTTTGGCCTGAGGACTAGACCTGAAGGTGGCACGCACAGAGTCTCAGCGGGTGCTCAGAGACTGAGAGTCAGGCAGGGTGCACACCCTCAGCGGTGACTGTGGCTATCATGCCAGAGGCTCAGATAGCGAGACTGAGATCAATCCAAATGATATAAGAGTTGATGTTGGTGAGAAGCTCAGGTCACGGCGGCCAGCCGGTCAATACAACTGGAGATAGTGCCATAGACTGCACATACCAATGTGGGCCTTGGCTGTCAAACCAGATAAGAGTCAGCACAAAAACAAAGAAGGTTTCAGATGAAGGTGCCAAAAGCTTACTCATGAGATGCAAGAGTGTGAGAGACTTGCAGAGACGAAGCGAGCGCAAGAGAGCTAGTTGGTACTGAGACGCTCTTGGTAGGATACAGAACCGGCGCAATTTTCCACAGCAAACCGCATAAGTGGACCACCGTATAACACCGATCCCCTTATCGCCTGATGCGATTTCGCGGTCATGGGGCTCGGATGAGATCATCGAGCCACTTATCACGGCATTACTGGCTGGAAGGATGCTTGAAGTTTTAATTTAAAAACATTTATAATTTGACACAATTTCACAATCACCTAACATTTTATCTGGTCCACCTGGTACTAAAATTTGGCAAAAATAAGACTAAATAATAACTTAGTATGAAGCTTCTATTTGATAAATTATCAAATTCAATTTATAATTTGAGCCCATAAATAGGAGATTGGCAGCACCTGTAAAGTTGGGTAGACTTACTTGATATTATGAATTTCTACATCAAATTAAGTTTTTATTAATAATAACATTAATACTTTAAAATACCAGTCTTAATTTAAACTGGTGAAAAAAGGAAAAAACATGCATAGTGCTAGAAATCAATTAAATGTTGAAATTCTCAGAAGTGTTGAGGTGCGGCTGACCACAATCGCTGGTGCAACTAATAAGAAAGTGGTGAGGGTGCTAAAAGCAACTATAACAGCTGATAGCGTTAGGAAGGGTCTGACTCAGTTGCAAATGTTTACATTTTATTCAAAGCACCGCGTTATCACCAAAACAATTACATCAAACTAAGTTACCACAAACCAAAATCAACGGCGTTGCAAGCGAGATCAAAGATGGCGCTGTAAAATGCTGAGGTTACTCACCGACGCAAACGCGCAGAATTTGAAGCTACACGCAAAAGAGTCAGTAATGGCATGGATCTAAAAGTTACAGACAATGGAATCTGGATCGCCAACTCAAATCATAGTTGGGGTAAACACCTTTTCGAAGTACCGGTTCTGACTCTTTAACTAATTTTCAATTGGTTGAGTGATTCAAATAAACCCAATCTCTTTATAACGGAATATAAGTAAAAATTTTGATTAATATTTATTTGTACCTAAAAAACAATTTTAAAACTTATACAATGACGAATGCCTGAATATTCTATGTCAAGAAGTCACCTAGATAAAGAAAATAATAAATATTACCAAACTACTCTAATCGCACTTTAACTTTAATAAAGTTTAATCGAAAAATTAATTAATTATTTTAATACAAAGTCGTATAATCTAAATAGCAAATTATCTACTTCAAAGGAGAGAGGCGAAAAAATCTGTTTTATTCCAGAAGATTACAACAATTTTAGCGCGCCATCGGTGCTACGGCACTAGGCATGGGCGCAAATAAATTTAATGGCTGTTCAAAGAGCGAAAAAGATGTTAAGGGACGTAAGAGTCTGACGAACATCATCGGCCCAGGTTTTGCGACTCTGCAGCCGGTGTTACATCAGCTAAAAAGGCAATGCCAGCTTGATAGAAAAAAATGGGGTCGCCCGGTAACTTCGTTATCAACGGGCGATTTTCGCGTCCTAAACAGCGACGTACAAAAGAAACAAAAATTAAAGTATGCGACTGAGTTTATCGACAAAGACTGCTTGAAAGCAGGTTGCACGTTCACACTGACCTTTTGAAAGCAAAGATCGGCGAGAGAGCAGATGCTTGCTATAAACTTACACTCTGATTGCAGGTGCAAAATATCGACTAGATCACCCACGCAGGCGGCCACTTCCAGTGCCAAGAAGCCTCAAACAGAAGGTAGCGTGGCGCTGCATCGTGCCTGATGACTGAGACATTGAAAAATCAGCGTACATCAGATCAAAAAAGAACAATTTGATGATTTCGTCTTCGACGATGCAAGTGCAGTTAGAAGGCCATCAAGCCAGAGAAAAACTAACAATTTGATGCAGCAACTTGATGAGTGATGACGTTGAGAATAAATATGATGCAAACACTCAAAGCTAAAAAGGCAAGTTGTAAGGCTAGTAGCCAAGGGCTTCTGCCGAGAGTGTAACGACAGACGCTCCAAGATCCAAAGATCACTCCAGAAACAGACTCAACTAACCAACCAGGCTCACAGTAGGTGCGCTCTTTTAACAGCATTTAGAGCAGGCGCGTACCGTAGTTCATCCAAGCTGATACAATACGGCCCTTGGGGGATGTGCTGATGACAGGCTTATGTTGGATCTATGTTTAACGGTAAACGGCGCTTTTCCATTTGAATCTTTAGTAAAACTCCAAGAACTGGTAAACGCTATAGGAACGAGCTTCAGACCGCAGGCAGGACAAGAACTGAAGAGCGTTCAAAGCCATCCATGAAAAAAAAAAAGGCGATGATGATAAAACTACCCTATCAACTCTGCGACCTAAGAGCCTGCCCACATGCTCCAGCTCATACTATGAAAAGCTCTTAGCATCCGGTGCTCAAAAGAAATTTGACACACTTGAGGCTTCTAAGCAAATTGGAGAGTAAGATCCCAGTTGATGAGCCTAAAAACAGTCGCAAGATACAATTAATTTATAAAAGTATGCTGATGAGGTGATTGGTGTCAGCTGTTGAAATTACAACAAAAGGTTATGACATCCTAGTCTCTAACGATTTTATGCAGAGCGTGAGCACTAAAAAGTCTACCACACACAATGGGTGGCCTAAATATCAACATACAGTGCCTGGTTAGTGAACTCCTCAAATAGCCATGTTTTATACTAATTTATATGCAGCAGCTAAGGAGATCACAGGTGGTGGCGTCTACGGAGCCAGCCGTTCAGGATCAGTGGCCACACTTGACTGCTGACATTTGTACATGATCAGTCATGAGATCATTATCACTGGCTAAAATCATTAGTGCGGCAGGCATTTGCTTGCCACTATAATTTTAAACCATAAACCTGCTTCACCTGCTCAAAAATTTCTTTCCTTCAAGCAACCCAACGTGCTTACTGGTTGGTTTGCTTACATTTAGCCGTACCTCTGGAAATTTTAAACACGATAAAGCCATTTCGTCGCTTAGCCTCAAAAAGTAATTTATGATCTCACTTTTCCCCGCCAAGCAGAAGCGCCTTGTAACCGGTTTTCCACGCCAACTTTCGTACCGTCAAGGAGTAGCCAACCATCCGCCGGCATACATAAGAAATCAGGATCATCACGGTGGGTAGCTGCGCTCCATGTCCTTTGCCGCCTTTACAGGGCGTGTGATAGTCTGGGCCTGCAAGGTCTGGTTATGCGCCTAGGCCTGAGTTTAGTACCTGCAACCAGTACAAATGCCATGCCAAAGATCAAAATTAGGTTAAAAAATAATATGGTCAATTCTTCAAAAAATAGCGAAATGCTAGGCCACCAAAAGGCAATTTTCTATGCGAAACCCTTTCGTTTTAGTAATTCCTAGCCAAACCTCTGTGTAGCCAAAATTTTAAAAATTTATACTACGGCTGGTTTCATAACCTCCTTTTTGTGATTTTTGGCAATTATAATTAAAGATGAATGAAAACTATTATTGAATGTAAAATGGTCTGCGCGCAGTCGTGGCAAAAGAGGGCTTTGCTGGCTTGATGAGAGGTTAAGGCCTTAGAATTTTTGGGACTGCAAGAGATCACACAAAGAAGATGACGTCGCAAAGGAAATTTATAACCTGGATTTAAAAGAGATATCAGCGAACGTAGGCGCGAGAGAGCAGGATATTCTGGCGATGAGCTTCCTTACTAATTTGACGCAAATGCAAAAGGAAGTACTCTTTTGATGACACGGAGGGTGAGTTTGGAGCATAGATTTGCGATATCGTGCTTTTAACATCTATCTAAATGGGCCAAAAAAGATTGACGAGCGCCTGCATTTAAGATGGACTTTTATTATGAGAAATTTTTAGCTTACCGCAAAAGAGCTGATAAGGGCGGTAAGAGGGGATATTTTACGATGTAAATACTGCTCACCGCGAGATCGAATTCGAAAAATCCAAAGGCAACGTGCTGTAAGACTTCTGGCTTTTTAACGTATCGAGCGAGCGGATAAGAAAAGTAAAAAGCGGCTTTATAGATATTGCCTGTGCTATAAATGGCGATGCTGCGGACGCTTACTCGTGGTGGAGCGTACTACGGCTCACAAGGCCAAAATGTCGGCTGAGGATTGATTATTTCTTTATCTCGCAAGGGCCAAAAGCAGGCTGTGCGATGCCTTTATCTTGCCAGATATCACTGGCAGCGACCACGCCCAGTTGGCATAGAGATAGAAAATTTAGAGCACCCTCTTCTAGTGCAGGTGGGTGATGAGGGATCGTGAAGCCCAGAAATACAAGTATCGCCCGTCAAAAGTATTTTTCTTCTGCAAAATTTCACCCATAATTTACTTGATGTAAAAGGCGACAGCTCTAATGCGAAGCATCTACGCTGATGATGGAGCGCACCCCAAAGATGCTAGCCAGGTCTGGGGAAGCTAAGCGTGACAACAGCAAGTGCGTCAATGTCAGGTAAATGCAACGGCGAAATGGTCTTGAAGATCCATGCCTAAAAGACTCCAGCAGGCCTGCCACTGCACCCTTTATCATTTTAAAGCTAAGAAAAATGCTATAAAATGCGATGAAATGATCAATGGAGTTTAAAATTTAGCAAAGCTACCAGAAAATAGCCAAGAAGTGGTGAGTGAGAAACTGAAAAATCTGAGCATAAAAGGATAAATAATTTGCCAAGGGCAAGGCTTTGCACTTTTCTTGCGCTGTTTGCTATATTTAGTCATGCTATCCATACTAAGAGCGAAGTTTAAGAAGTAAAAGCTGCATAATCTCCTAAAATGGTGGTTATGAATTTGTGCAAAAAAGATTAATTTATTTTAAGCGTTTAGATATTTTTAAAGATTTTTGTTTTAATTTGTAAAAAGGAGAGAAAAAATGAAAAGAACTCTTAGGATCTCGTGGCGCGCTCGTTTTAACGCCGGCGTTTTCAAGCATGGATGATAAGATAAATAGCATGCGCTAAAACCGCCACTCACGCACCGGGCGGCGACTACAAAGCTTGGTTAGCGAGGGCGCCAAAATGCCGCCATAGCGCGAGCTTTCAAAAGAGGGCTTTATATAAACAACGCCACAGCCAAAATCCTACTCCAAAAAGCCAAAGCCCTCTCGAGATGGCGCCAATTTAGCCAAAAAGTAAGGCTGAGGAAGTGGGCGGCAGGACCTTAGCAAGTCGATAAACACGAACCACGGTCAGCCAAAGGTCATGAAATTTTAGTGTGAGATATAAAAAATACAGCTGAGGCAGATGCTAAAAGCTTTTAACGGCGTAGAAAGGAGCAGCGTTGAAGTAATCTGCAGGAAAGCCTGAAGTAAAGCCGGGGCGCGGTCAGATGATAACCGAAAAGGATGAGTGATAGTCGCTCGGCGGACTGCCTCTATAATGGCCAATTTTTTCTCACCGGCAAATCAGCCAGCCAAATTAAACGATAAAACTGCAAAAACCTGAGAAACGCCACTACGAGGCATGCCAGATGGGCACGAATGGATGAGCGAGAAGGAAAAAGGCAGAGGGTGGCTTAAACCGGAGAAAGAAAAAGCAAGTGTCAAGAATGATCTTTAATGAGAAATTAATCGCCCAAAACAAAATACCGCATGGATATGCGTTATCCCTTAAGTGCGGTGCCCGCTATTTGTAACGGCAGACTTACGCCCTAAAGCCTGGCATTTAGCCTGAGTGTCGCTCTTGACATGGAAGTCTTGAGGTGTGTGGATAGTTCCTTTTATGGCGTGAGTGTTTTTAAAACAAGATAAGCATTTTTGCTATTTTAAGTGCACTTTATCGCTATCTTTGCTTTGGTTTTCAATAAGTGAAATATGCCCAGTACTCTAGTTTTGTAGGAGGGCTGTTTCAGGCTATATTTTAGATGCTATTTAATTACGCTATAAATGTCACGAAGAAAAGAGCGAGTTTTATCTGCTTTCTATTCCGGTGGGTCTTCTCACAAATGCCACTTAATGGTTTCAGCTTTTCTTTTCTAGAAGCAGTATCGTGCCAAATTTTGATAGGTAATTTTTTCTGTGCGATATTTATCACGACGGTGATTGGCAAGCATTTCGCCACTTTGTACAAACGATCGTCTAAAGATATATGACCTGCCAGCATAAGTACCTTTATTTTTCTGCCTAGGTTTTGTGTCTCTGCTGGGCTAATCATTTTTTTGTGTTGCTGGGCGAGATACTTAAGTGTCCGGCAAAATTTGGAGCTATACTCATCATCTTGGTCATTTTTAGTTGCACTTGGCAAGCAATTTGTTTCAATTAAGCCTTAGCATAAAAAGCCTACTTGAGAGCTCTATTTTCTCGTATCCAGTAAACCTCGCCCTCAAATCTCTTTAACATCACAAACCGCCTTTCATCAGAAGCGTTTTTAGCTCCTGTTTATCCCGGGTGCCAGTGATATTTTCATCGCCTTGCACGCCTGTCTAGCGATCCGGCTCTGCCGACCACCTCTTTATAGGCAAGCCTCGTTTATTTAGCCGCCACGCCTACCTATTCACTACGTTTTTCGTGAGAGCGTAGCACAATTTTTCAAAATGGCTCAAGTAGATCAGAGCTCTAGCTCGGTCCCAGCCAAGATAGAGCTTTTGCTTGCGCAGTTTTGAAAATTCTGAAAAGTCCCCGTCGTTTGTAATGAATGGGGCCTATCGTGCAGCTGAAGGAGTATCAAAGTGGCTCAATAGGCTTAAATTCTCCTCCACGAGCAAACCTCGCGCCTCAATTTGTCAGCGCCAAACTTCTTTGCGTCTCAAGGTTTGTGTGTACCTTCTATCATCTTTTCGAGCCATCAATGCCTGTTGCTATATGTTTAGTATTTTACAAAATATGTTCCAAATGCTAGTGCCAAGGAAACAGAAGGTCAAGGATGATTCCTTGCCACTAAAATCAACCTCAAGCTTAAGGCTTCTGTGCAATTACGCTGGATAGTTGATCTATGTCAAATCTGCAGTAGTTTGACGCCTTTTATCCCATAACTTGCACTTTTAGCTCCCCTCTTTGGTTACACCTTAGAAAAAGCAAAACATCGTCCTGTATAAGCCAGACATGTACTGACAGAACAACGTCTATTATTCTACGCTTATAAGAGCTGCAGACGGTCACCTGCCGCAGGCAGAAAGTGCTGGCTGACAATGAGGCGCAGTATAAAGGGGTGAATTACTACTAGAAAAATGAAAATATATAAAAGCGCAAAGCTGATGGATAAGATAGGATTCACACCCATATGCCGAAAGGGCAAGTGAGCATCTGCAGGTATTTTGAGTTTAGCCGCGTCGGCGGTTTTAAGAACTGGCGATGGAGTTTGTCTATATCGATCTAAAGATGTCTTCGCCCAAAAAGGATCCAGCTGAGATCATCGCGCTTTACCTCGTGATCACACCTTTGTCGCAAAACGCCCTTATCATGGCACTTTGATATTTTTAGCGACGTTTAGGTGGGGCACGATGTTTGTCGCCCTTGTGCAGACGTCGTGATGAAGTAGGCTTTCACTTCTACTTGCTGGCCTGTATTTTGTAGTTGTTTTCTAGTTCTTATGACGAGATTTTCTTTCTCAAAAATTTATACTCTATAAAAGGTCGTCTTGTTTGGCAGCCAGCACGGTGACCCACTACAGCCGAAGCGGTGCTTTGAGCTCGGTGTAATTTCAACAAGCCATGCGAAGTGTCGTGGCCTTGATATTGTGCCTCGAAAATTTTCTCGCGTCTATCTTGCCCTTTTATCAGTGCATATTAACGCCAAGAGATCGAAGTTCATATTTAAAAGAAAAAGGCTACGAGGGCTTTTGTATTTTAAGTTGCAACCAAGTTGCATTTTGCCAAACTTCATAAATTATTTTGTAAAGGAGAGATAATGAGAAATTATCGTTTATTAGCTGTTTGTGCTTTGTCCTTTTTGCAAAGCTGGTTGTGGGATTGTATATCGCTGACGTATTTTTTGTCGAGCAGATTGCTGGAGATATTTAGCGTAAATGCGATGGCTGGCAAGGCAATAATCCCCACACTTATGAGCCTGTAGCCAAGCAGATGAAGGAGCTTGAAAAGAGCTTTTATTTTATTTCATATCGGCACTGAGCTCTGGAGGATGCGTGCTTGACTGCTTCAAAGATATCGCAAAGATCGGATGCATCAAAGATACAGAAGGCATCGAAAGACTTCGCGCGAGCGAGGAGCCGAACATCGCGAGTACCACGAGTGCCAAGCACAGGGCGAAATATAAAAGAGATATTAAAGGCTGATGAGACCATGGTGCCCGCCGACCATCATGATCACCATCATCACCACGATGCCCATCCGTACATCTGGCTTGACCCTTTATCATCTTTAGTAAAAACTTCCTGTTGAGTATTATCATATATGCCATAGGAATTCCTACAAAATGCAAAGCTTTATGAGGTGGTAATTTGGCCACCCTAGCTAGTCTTGACGAGCTTGATGGCTTTTATCAAAAACTCTAAAAAGATGTCAAACTCGAGACTGATCGTATATCACCCATCTTAAAGGCTTTGCAGCGCTAAGGATCTAGAGCAGATCGCCGAGGTCGGAGGGCAAAGAGCGCCAGCTGAGCTAAAAGACAATTGAAGAGGGCTGGAAGAGACACGGCGTAAAGGTCATTTTCGTAGCCCCACACCCCAAATAAAGGTCGGTAATCGATCGCAAAAGAGACTGGCAAAGGTCGTCACGACCAACTGCCTGAAACTGGTTAGCTGATGAAAAAAATGCAATACAAATTTCGCTAAGAGCTCTATAAAAATGTTGTTAGCACGCCTGATCGTCATTTCCTCTGCCTACCAGCCATAAATGCCTCTGTGCTCTATGCTCGCTTTACAGCCCCATAGCCTGTTAAAGGAATTGCAATACGAAAACAAATATCACGCAGATAGCTTTTATTTGGACATTTTCGTACCTTCAGAGCTGATGAAGCAAAATTTTGATCCCAATCAAGATGAAAAGATAGACGAAAAGAGCTTAGAAAGATCCAAGCTTTACCTGAAGACTACCCGCAAAGCAAGGCACCATATCTAATGGACATTGAGTACTCATTAAAGATGAAAAATGCTACAAAAATCGAGCCAATTTTAAATGAGTGTTTCATTTTGACGAGGGTAGGCTTAACGTGATGCGGTTTTAAGACAATGAAAGTGGATCGCTGACGGCCTGAAGGGTCAATAAAGTTGATGTAGAGAGGAGCAAAGAGGGCTATTTTTAATTTAACACCCACGCAAAAGCGACGTATTTCAGTTGGTGAGTGATTTTAAGAAATGTAACCCAGAAACCTCAATTTGACATTTTTTACCTTTTCAAGAGGGAAGGTGCTGATCGTTTCATAACGAGAAGCCAGCCTTAAAGAGCTACTAAAAGAGCCAGCCACAAGCACGCCAGATATAAATTTCTGTGGTTGAGATAGATAAGATCGACGAGGATAAATTTGATCTTTGTGGTAAAAAAAATGTTTGCTTTCTGCTTGATAGGCTAAAGGGACTTTGAAGCGTGGATCACAAAAGCCCGCTTTACGATGCTATTTTTAGCCCTTATCTCCTTTGTATTATGGCTTTCGCACGCCGGTGATATGGGCCAAGGCAAGGTGCTAATTCAGTTTCATATTTGCCGCGACTGGCGCAGCTTACCTAAGAGCCTTTGCGCTAAAGATCGGTTTTATAATGTTATAGGCGCATTTGTCTTTGTATTTGCCAGCTTTTGTTGCTGTCAGTGAGAGGTGTAAGAGCAAATGATCACTAGGAGATACTCGTGTGCTGAATAACGACTGCATTTAGGGTCGTGATCTTTTGTAGCGATATTTATGCCTCGTTAAAGGCTAATTTTATCTTTAAACAAAGAGTACAATTTTATATTTTTAGCTCAACTTGAACCAAAGACTTTTGGAGTAAAAATACAAATGATGGTTGATTGTAGCCACAACTGGTTTCACCAAAAGCCAAAGCAAAGAAGAGTGGCTAGTGTGGCACCAAGGTGGCTCTCAGCCCCTGGTCCCAATGATACTAGTCTTTTAGCTAAATGGAGTATAGGTAGCCACGGTAGGTGCGTGATAAGTGGCTCTGTCGATGGCGCTATGAGCGTGGTGATATTTGTATGGCAGTTTTTGGCCTGTAAAGATCAGTACAAATATTGGGTTGTAAAAGGTTTAAAATCGACAAGGACTGGAAATTCTTAGCGTTAAGTGCTCTGGCTTGACTTTTCATTTTATCATGACATTTGATGCAAAGAGTCTGTTGCCTTTTGAAAGATATCATTAGATAAGAATGGGTTCCCGAGCTATAGGTGGCTGCTCGAGAGGACATAATTGACTATAGAAGTACGAGTGCCTTAAAGGATAATCGGTCCAAATGGCGGGGCAAAAGCACGCTTTTGTGTCACTGGTCTGCTTAAGCCCCAAAGTGGCGAGATAAAGCCTTTGCAAAGAGCCAAGTGAGGTTAGTGTAATCGAGCAGGCTACGTACCTCTCCCCGCAAATCAAAGCCCCTGATGATGGTTTCTGTAGCTGTCTCAATGGGCTGAACTGATAAAAAATCTTATATTTTTACCCAAAAGATGAAAGCTCTAGCGCTAAGTGCCCTTTGAAAAGGTTGGCAAGGATACAGTTTGAAAACGCTGATCGGCGAGCCGCGCAGGTCAGCGCGCTGCGTCTATATCGCCAGCAGGGTGCCAAAAGTAAACGCAAAAGGCGTCATCCAGATTTAGAGCCACAGCCAGCATCAGATAATGAAAGCAAGGTGGCCACTGGCAGTACCGGAAGGGCATAAATGCAAATGGCGTTGGCGGGGAGCCATGAAGTTAGTCAGCGACAAATATCGTGCCAAATACGCTACAAAGATCGCTTTACGGAGGTGTGTACTATTACATCTGCAAAACGGGAAATGAAACCCTCACAAGAGGGAATTGATCGGAGACCGAAGCCAGAACGCATACGCCATTTTGTGATGTTGAGATCGCACTTGGCGAGTGCGGTCATGGAAAACAAAGAGCAATGTTTTTAAATTTAAAGAAAGTTGTTGAAAATTTAGGAGTTAACGGCGGCAAACGCCCAGCTGCATTTTAGGCGATAATATGCGGGTGATAATGCATGGTCGATAAACAAGATGACCCTCCATTCGCTGGCGCATCGCGGTACACGGCGCAGTTATGCGGCGCGCAGGGCTTGGCTTTTTCTTCTCACTGAGCTCGCTGGAGCGAGCACATTTTCGCCACTTTAGCGCCTGGTACAGTCACGGATCACGCCGCCATGCACAACATCGACTCCTTGTAATAGGCGCTTATTTAAAAGGACGAAAAGTATTGTATTACTTTACCGACCTCACACCCTGCTGCAATGCTGATCTTGTGGTGAGCTACTCTTTGCCTGATCCTGCAGTTGAAGTGACAGATATCGTGCATTTATGAGTTTTAGACGTGCTATTTTGTACATTATCGTACTTTTACCGCCAGTTTTGTGCATCACTTTGATGGTTTGCAAACTTTGTGTTGGATGACATTTTTTCTACTATCTGCTGGGGTTTGAAGATGGCGCTCGCGGTGGCTAAGTAATCCGCGCTCGGGCTAATACTTGTCATCAGCTTTTGTATTTATCACTTTATATATAGCGCAAATTTTGCCAAGATCTGGGGCTTGTTGATGCTAATCCTAAACCATTTTTTCTGGTCATTTATTTCTTTTAAAATGTGACAAGTTTTATCGAACTTACAGGCGGTTTAGTATCATCTTAGTGTCATTCTCAGCTTTGTTTTTTTGCATTTTGTTTTGTACCGAAAGTTTTCAGTATATTTAGCCTCAAAAGGCTTTTGGCTTTCCACGGTGAGGCAGGGCTGTTAGTCTGTCATCTTTAGGCAAGGCGATCGCGATAGTCACCAACCCTATGCTCGCAAACCGTCGCAATTTGATACCTGCGCTTTTCGCCAGCTAGATTCTTCTAGTTCCGGCGCTTTGATTTCATCTGTTTAAGTTTATAATCGGCCTTTGCTGCTTGCTGCCAATGAAGATTTCTAAACCCCAGCGCAGTGTAAGATATATATAGCCAAAATCATTAGCTCGAAATTGACTCAAAGGTCCAGAAACAAAAGCAGATCGCCAAAATAGACGCTAAAAAACAGCGCGAAAGTCAGCATAGTTCTGATCCGCCCCGCCAAGATCATCGCGAAGAGCGAGACGGCCGGAGCTGCTCCAGCCACGAAAGCGCAAAAAGATCGCCACTGGGCGTTTTATCGCCCGTAAAAGTGTCATTGAGATGTTTATCGTGCCAGTTTCGCGAGGCGCAGGAGTTGATTGAAGCTTATGGAAGAGCTTGATCAAGGCTCTGCCAAAAAGCCTTATAGAAAGATGGTGTTACGCAGTAGAATATAAAAAAAAGTATATGGTTTGTAGTAATTTTGCAATACTTTGAAAGCTCTTAGCGCTGTAGTTTCTTGAGAGATGCCAAGCACCCTGCCAACAGTGCTGAGGCGTACTCCAAATTTGCTCGATCCTATACATGTTAACTCATCAGTAACATGCCAAAAGCCTGTTAACGAAAAGCAAGAGCGACAAGGATGATGAGGTAGTCGAGATGCTCGGGTAAGGCCTTGTTTATATCTTGGTCAGACGGCAATGGTAAGTGATTGCAATTTAGATCACCATCTGGTTTCTGTTCAGAGAGGCACTAAAACGCTAGCTAACAGCGAGCAAGGCCTCAGATCAAAGCTAAAGTGTGATAAAAATGTTGATAGTGGCACAAAACAGCTAGTTGGTGGTAGCTTTTTAGTAATGCTGTTGACTAGGAAACGCCATTAAGTTATTTCGAGAAGCAAGAAATGGAGTTTCAAAGAAAGATGGCCAGCAATGGGCGCCTTTGATGTAGTGATGGTCAGCCCAAAGGATTTGCAACAAGCGTTAGGTTAAAGCTTTCGCCAAAGCCCAGCAAAGCGCAGCAAAAGCATCAAAATGATGCCATTTGAGGCGTAAAATTTAGCCACCTTTGGTTTGTCGAGCTGCCATGCCACCAGTGCGGCAGGAGTGCTGAGCCGCGACCAAATGACGCTTTAGATAGAGGTGCCCATCGCCATGCCAAAATCCATGTAGAAATGAGCTGAAAAAATGTGCCAGTGATGCTGTTAAACATTTCTGTCGCCAGGTAGCGAGAGGAGATGATGAGTTTATTTAGTGGTCTTTATAGGGTCCAGTTTCGCCTTTGCGCAATCTCCGCATGAGCCAAGTTCTATCAATTTCACCAGTCGAAGCATATAAACTCTTCATTACCGGCGCCTGTTTCCTGCCTAGCTACGCCAAGCTTGACCCCGCCTTTGTAAGAAGCCTGAGCGTACGTCTTCTGTTATTCTAACCACAAATATACACTAGTACTGTCTCTTTTGCTGATGCTTTGGCTGAGTAAAAACTCGCCCTCAAACCGTATGTAATGATCTTTAGGAGCCAAATTTTAGCTAATGCGGTCAGTCTTCTGATGCCATAGTCGTACGCCAAATGTCGCGTAGTAATTTGAAGCGCCTCTAACGTCGTTACCATTGAGATGAATTCCAATTTTTATCTCACCTTTAACAGCAACTTTATTTTGATCTCGAATGCCCTTTTCTAGCGTAGATTTAGGTATCCAACCGCCAGAGAAACCCATCGCAAAGTAGATGTAGCCTTTGGCACATGCCAAAGCCGCTGCCACGAGCGCAGTCATCAAGCACCAAAAGGGGTAAGTGTGCTACCAAGAAGGGCTGCCAATAACCGAGATCACTGAGGGTAAACATCATCATCAGCAACTGCAGTTTAGACATGGCAAGTGTCGCATATCGATGCTGAGCCATACTAACTGGTGGGTGATAACGCTTACTAAGCGAAAAGACTTGGTTATGTCTAGAAATGTCATTTCTAGGATAGTTGCAAAAACTTGATGAGACTTGCCTCTTCTATGCTTGCCAGTGTTTGGTGTGTGGATCTCCATTGAGGATTTTTACTTATCAAAATAGGACTGTCGGCTATGATAATTAGATCGCGCCCATAGATGCGCAAGCTCGCCTATGCTTAAAGAGAGCTACTGGTAAGCTCTCATGGATCCAAAATATAAAAGGCAGGATGATCCTAGTGACTCGCCCAGCCAAGCCCGGAAAATGCGGCCTCCGCCCTTTGCCTGGCGGTAGCTCACCAATAAAACATGCTATAAAATAAGGATGTTATCTATGTCAGCCATCCCGCTTGTTAGCGTAAGTAGAAGGAGCATCCATGCCTCCTATGGTCTTAAATTATCCAAACATTTATTTCCTTTGTTAAATTTTATTATGCTTTGTGTGTGACCCCGCGTCGGCGTGGCAGTAATTTTGGTGGCCTCCACCGTCTAAATTTGCCATCCCTTACGCTCAATGGCCTCGGTGCTGACCAGTTTGCCCCTGTCAAGCCCCCCGCTCACAGTGCACGCTCACGCTACCAACAATCATATCGCTCCTCAAGTCTCCTGACGCGGCGCGCCTTAAAAAGATGTAACGAGCTTTTTATCATTGCGTCAAAACCTGTTAGTATCCGCACAGCCGCGCAATTCAGATCGTTCGACTTTTAGAATCATTCCACAACCGTAGAAGCGTCAAATCCTCACGTTTAAATTAATTTTATTATCGCCAACCGGCCTCCAACCTTCTATCAGCCTGTTACATAAAACTGATGCCAGAATGATTATGGTCCTCAAGATTAATTTGAGCCACCATGAAAAAAAAAAGCATGGCTATCTTTTCAAAGTACCCCACTCCTTTGATGGATGTCTGTTGGCTCCAGTGCAGCTGTTTCAAGCAATTTTATACAAGTGATTTAGGTGGCTTGAGAGTAGCGTACTCAAGAGGCTCGTAGTTTCGAGCCGTTAGCATAAGACTGCTTTTATAGACACAAGCACGCCGCCTTTGTAAGCGTGTTTTTGCATGTATATAAGGCATGAGCGTAATCGGCCCATCTGCGATTATGTATTTGTCTTTTAGCACAAGAAATAGCCTTACCTTCACCCAGTTTTGCGTAAGTGTCTGTTTTCTTGCAAGGTTTGGTACATCTATCATTATTTGCAATTTAAAAGAGCAGCCCCTTTGAGGTATGTCAAGACGTGCAGTTCCTGCCTAGTAGTACGCTACCTCGGCTGTAAAAAGACATTGTGCTGGTGAATAAGCTTTTTAAGTTTTTAAAAATTTTATTGTCTAGCTCTTCTATTGCCCTTTTACTGTTTTCTCCCATACCAAGGGCTCCAAGTTCATTTTCTCACTTAATCCATGGTAGCTTGCATGATATGCGTGCTGGTACTGAACCCCTGCTCGCCCATCACGCTAATTCAGCCCGCCCCAAAGGCAATGCCGCCTTTGCGCAGTTTTCATAGCTCCTCACTGCGTCACATAGGATAGCGATAAAATGCGGGCCAAAGTCGCCCTTATTTACGCAAATTGATTTTTCTATTTGGAATCATGAGATCACTTTTTCAGCAAATGAGGAATGCTCGACCTGTAGTTTTGCGGTTTTGCCGCCAAGATATAAAGGACTCTCGTCTCATCATGTAGTCTTTTGTCAAGTCGCTATAAAGAGCCATTTCTAGCCCCCATCGATAGTAGTGTCTGCCTTTTACGCAAGTGCTAAGCACCTTGCCATCGCTACTTAGCCCACTTGCACGTCGCAAGTGATGATATAAGCAGGGCTAGCGTTTATCTTTGAGATGTGGGAATGCCACTTGATCCAAAAGCTCTATTTTCTAGCCCTGAGCTAAAAAGCCCGTCATGACGTGAATTTTGCGCTTATTTGCTTATTTCTACGTCTCTTGCTCCTACGCACACCAGCAATTTTATTTTCGAGCTGTTTGGCATAGTGGCTTTAATGGCTGGCGAGCAATCTACACTCAAACCCTGCCCCAGCATCCTTAAAGCACAGCACGTCAGCGCCGTTGTTTCGCGCCGCAAACGCCAAGCACCTCTCGCCTTTTACCTTCTTACGGACAGAAATTTGCTATGGCTGTGGCCGCTGCATTTCTCTAATAAAACTTCTCTTCGCTAAGGCCACTTCTCGCCTGCTTGCTGCTGTCCAAACTCGGTGTCTAAATATACCCTCACCTTTATGTCCTCAAAAACCAAGCGCCTCTAGGATATGCTCTTGTAATCGGCTCTGCTCACCGAAGATCTCGCGATACTTCCCAGCCACTCTAAGCGTCCCTTTATATGTCTCTTGAGAGAGAGATCAGCACTTTGTGGCTACTCTTTGTGTAATTTTCACTATGCTCGACATTTAGTGTGCAAAATTCTGAAAGCCACCGCGCGTCACTAAGCTCGCCATCTGCCCGTCTTGAGCGCGCTTTTTGAAAGATAAAGGCCTTTTAAATGACCATTTCGCCTCATCTTGCTGCGAGCTGTACTGACCTAAGCCATCCGGCGAGCTTCCTCGGTCCATGGCGACTTTTAAGTCCATACGGTCAAGCACTGGGCTGAAATGGCTTTGTGGTATCTCGTTTCTCACCGCATCGGCAGCTTTCAGGTTGCGGGAGGACAATACCTCTGCAAGGGCATGGATTTTCGTAAGCACTACGAAAGATAAATTTGGTCTCGTAAGTCACTTTTGAATTTCTAATTCCTTGCGATGTGGATTTGATTGTCCTCATGCGCCTCTCTTAGGCTTTCGATCACCTGTTTAGGAAAAGTGTGGAACTTCATCAAAAACAGCACCTGCCAGACGGTGTGCGTAATCTCACCTATCTCTGTGCGGACGTTTGAGCCACCGCCAAAGATTGAGAGCTTTTGTCGAGGTGTGTGCGTGCATGGAGCTGAGGCTCTGTTTAGTGGCTTGCAATCTCGCTATCTTGCAGGTTTAGCGAGCGACAGGTATGTACTTTCAGTCACCTCTTCTAGGCTTGCGTGCCAAGGGTACATGAGAGGGAGGTGTTTTGCGCATGCTCTTGCTGCCACCTGGGCTACCTTCAAACTAAGGCAGATATGTGCATGCCAACAGCTGAGATGACGCAGGCCTCGGCTCCACCTGGGCCCAAAACGTCCTTAAAATCATGCTCGAAGCTTCACTTTGGGAAACATATCTTGCCATCAACTTCCACCTTATTTGAAAAATAGCTCGTGCGTGGCGCCAAAGTGCGTGCTTTAGCAAATCTTGCGTCACTAAAATCCTCATCGCCTCTTCTAGTGGTAAAGCCAACGCCATAAACTCCCAATTTGGGATCATCGAAGCTTGCTCGCCATCCCACTAGGCACCAGACTTGCATTTTGCACTTTGCACGTGCTTAGTAGGATCGGCGTCACCCATGCGTGCTTTTACGCCGCCATCGCTCAAGCTCGCCAAAAACAAAATTCGTCTAAGCTTTTTCGCCTTTTGAAGGGCGATGAGAAGTGTGATACTTAGATCAAAGTGTGAGCCTACTTTTGGCAGGCCCAGTGGGGATAACCGGAGCGGCTATGCGCTGGAAAGGCAAAGTCGCCGCGCTAAAAGTGCCGCCTTTTGGCACGCCTCCAGTGCTCTCTTTGATGCTGGTGCCGCAAGACCGCACGACACTAAAGCCAGCCCAGCTTCCACGAGAAAAGATCGACCTGTCAACATCAATGATCTTAGTCCGGTCGCTGCATGTAGCACATTTTAAGGACTTCTCATGATGTCTTTCTTTTCTGCTGTATCTCCTTTGTCGAATTTTCTTGCGTTTGTTAGCCTATTTTTCTATAAAAAGATGTCCGTCTAGATGGCTTGGCATTTTCATGTTGGATAGCGATCGCTAGTAGCCCCATCAGTTTTTAAGGTCTGCTTGCCAAAGCGGTCTTGTAATCGGATGCTAACGACCTCTACTTCGCTTAACGTCCTCGTAGTAGCCAGGCACCGCTAAGGCAGCCCTCTTGATAGATCGCACCTCGCCCTCACGTAGCCCAAATTTGGGTTTATGATCTCTGATTAAATGTTTTCTTTATCTTGCACTAATCTCTCTCTCGTTGGCTACCGTCTGATAGTAATCTTTCGGTGCAACGCCTATTTTGTAGTAGCCGCAAGACTGACTGCCTTCTTTTGCGATCATCGTCTCAAGTATCATCAAGAAGTTTGTGAGCTTCATCGAAACCTCGACCTCTTTTGTGAAATTCATAAAGTTTTTATTTGGATAGGGATAAAACTTCTGGATCAAACCACCTCTGCTTCTGTCTAAAAATAGTGGCTCATTTTAGGGTCTTGGCTGGTCTCTAGCTCTGTCAAGTACGTGAGATAGCAGCTCTTCGGTGCTCTTTTGTCTTTGAGATCATGCTTGAGACTATCTGCACTTCGAGCTTGGACTTTCTGCTGTCGATCTTCCAAGGCATGGATGAGAGCATGTTTATCTCGCACATGCTTGCTTTGTGCATGTTTTCGTCGGTGTATTTCATCACCATAGCAGTTAAACCATCGCCGTAGTGTGCGCGACTATATCGCTCCTACGTGAGGTTCTTAAAAGAAGTTGCGACATGCTTTTAAGCATATTATTTCGCTCTTTTTAGGTTGTTGACGCTAGTTTGTATTTTATTTTTACTTTTTACCATTAAAAAGTGATGCATTGTAGTTGTATCTTTTAACGGCCTCAACTCACTTTCTGGATGGTGGCTAGAAAGAATTTTCTTATTATAAACCCTCATAGCTTGTGTCGTAAATAGATTGTTCCTCGATGGTTTTAAACATCTTGCCTATTTCTTCATAGCTATTTTAATCGACATCAAGATGTTTTATCCATGAGGTCATTTTAGTTTGATAAGGTCTTGGTTAAAGGCGCTTAGGACATTTTGCAAAGCAAGCATGTTGGTGTTTGTTTTAGTGCCTCCATGCGCTGCACTAAGCCTCCTGACAATATTTTAAATTTTTGTAGATTAGCACAACCGCTTTGGAAGCATGCCTTTTATTTGAATGAAGCCTTGTTTGATCTCTTTTTCGATAGAGATGCTGCCATTTGTTGGTACTGAGCTGGATTTGCCACGATGATATCGCTGACTCTCAGCTTCAGGCTGATTATGCTACATCTTTTCAAAAATAGATAGAGTAATTATTTGGCGTAGATGGGACGCTGTCGCCGCTTAGTCTGTTTTAAAACACCCTCGGTACCGTATAGATATTTGCCTTTCCTTTTTAATGGAATGTTTTGGTTCTTACCGCTTTTCTCTGGGTTTCTAGGGCATTCATCTTTATCACTTTAGGCCTTATTTAAAACTTTTTCTCCAATTTTATCGTACAAGTCCGTATTCTTTAGCCTCTGCTGAGCTCCTAAAGAAGTCACGTTCTAGTATCTGACGATCTTGCTTAGGGCCTTATTTCCGTATTTATAGCAAATTGCATTTGTATTCTTTCAAACGTGAAAATTTCGAGAGCTTGTATCTCGATATCAGTCAGCCTGTCCCCAGCACCGCCAAGTGGTTGGTGTATCATGATACGAGATTTGGCAGTGCATATCTCCTTGCCGGTGCGCCACAGCTTAGCAAAATGCACCCATACTAGCAGACCTGACCGATACAGATCGTGCAAACATCTGGCTTTATGGATTCATCGTGTCTATATGCTAAAGCCACTCATTATCACGCCGCCTGGTGAGTTTATATAAAAAGGTAGATATCTTATCTGGATCTTTCAGGCCTCTAAAATAGCAGCTGAGCTGACGATAGAAGCAGCCATGCCGTCCTCTATCTCGCCACTTAGCATAACGATCCTGTCTTTTGAAGACGGAGTATATGATCTGTAGCTTCGCTCACCTCTACTAGTTCTTTCAATCGTGACAGGAACGTAATAGCTCATTACTCTTAGCCTCTTTTTGCTTGCTTTTTCTCGTCTTCTTTTCTGAAAAAGCTGCTAAATAGCTTCTCTTCGATCATCGACATCTTTATAGCTGGAAGCTATGCCTTGGTTGCGATACATCTCGAGGAAAACGCTGGATCTTGTCCGCCTTCTATACGCCCTCAAAATAGATCGCTTGAACAGACCTCTTTGATCGCTCACTTTCACGCCTCTTACGCGAGCTAGCCTCACGATGATGAAAGTTAGGCGAACGCTATTTTCAGCATCTTTTCCTATACTGCCACGTAGCTGGAGCATCTTTTGTCTTCTCTAAATTTTCTTCATATCGTCTGTGAGTAAATGTGCCCGCAGCGTTTCTAAACCGTACATCTCATCTCTTTGCTCGACGATATTTTGGCATCGTCATTCAATCTCTCGACTGCAACGCAATTTGGTTTTAGCCTTCGTTTATAAGTTTATACGTCTCTTGGCGACCGGTTTTTATGCGCTCTTCAGTAGCTCTTCAGTTGGTTTTTTCTTCGTTTGAAGGATAGTTTTTAGCATCTCTTGTCTAGCTTCTCAGGGATCTTTCTCTCGAATTTCGCGAAGTTTTATTTAAAAGTAGCGTCTTTGCCAGCTACCCCGCACAGTGTCTGGGAATTTAACCGATATCTTTTCACGCTTAGCCCATGCCTACCATGCTGTCTTCAAAGCCTGGGATGAATTGATTTGAGCTCGATCTGCATCGTGTTTTCAGCCTTGCGACCTTCAAATGCAACGCCATCAAAGTTCTGTAAAGTCACCGAAAATCGCCCACTTTAGGCCCTTTGCCCTCATTTCAAGCGGAGCTATCATTTTTAAAAGTCAGTTTTCTGTCACGGATATCTTTTTCAAAACGCGTGGGTCGGAAAACCTGTATCAAGCTCCATAGCCACTCCACATCGACGCTTTGACTTCAAATGAAACCGTTAGCTCAACGTCGATCTTTGGTCATCTTTTTGTCAATTTGAACGATAGGCTCGCCGATAAGATCGTCATTTTTCGTGCTCGCTTGATAGCCTCTTCGACTACATCTCTAAGGCATCTGCTCAGCGTCGTTTGTTAGCTCTTTCTCGTAGCGTTTTAGCACAACAGCGACTGGTACATGACCCTGTCTAAAGCCATCTACTTTCATAGTTTTTGCTCGCTGCTAGTTTTTCTACGCTAGACTTTTATAGCATCTGCACTTACAGTCGTGCTTGCTAGGGTATTTACTATCTCGGGCTTTTTGTTTTTGATCATCGAATCCCTTTATGAATACATATTTAGCCCAAAATATGCAGAATCTTTTCTTATTTCATTGTGGGGAATCTGTAAATTTTATAGATATAGAAAGGCGTTTTAACGTAGAATCGAGCGATAAAATTATGGAGAAAGTAGGCAAAAGAGTTTTGCAAATTCAGTTAAAATATGCTAACGATTATCGGCGAAGATCAAATAGAGAAGGGGCTTATTAAAACCCCAGAACGCGTTTATAAAGCTTTTCACCTTTCTAACTAGCGGATACGATCAAGACCCAAAAAGAGGTGCTGGTGACGCTCTTTTTGCTAGCTCAAAATAACGAAAATGGTTTTCAATGCGAAACATCGAATTTTACAGCCTTTGTGAGCACCCATTTAGTTGCCGATAATTGGCCGTGCTGCATGTCGCGTACATCCCAAAATGGCAAGGTCGTTGGCCTTAGTAAAGTATTCCCACGCATGGTAAATCATCTACGCCAGACGCTCACTAAATTCAAGAGCAGATGACCGAGCAGATCGCAAAGGCGCTTGAGGACGTTATCGCTCCAAAAGGTGTTGGAGTAGTCGTCGAGGCTAGGCATATGTGCTGAGATGAGGTGTGGAGAAGATAAACTGATCGACTACTACGACCTCTGCGCTTAGGGTTGCTTTTATCAAACACAGACACAAGGCGAGTCGCTGATATCGGTCCCTAGGGAAACGCATTTTGAGTTTGAGAGCGCATAATTAAAGGCTTAAAGAGGGCGTGAAGCTCTCAAATACCCTTCAGTATCATACAAGATCGCGGCTACTACGATAGAGATCACTCGGACTTCACTCAGCATTATCGGCGACATCGTACGCATGTGGCAAAAGACAAGAGTAAAACGGCCTTTGGCATGGTCACGCAGATAAAGACAGATGGCGCTTATATCGAGTCCACGGGCTTTGTCGAGGGTTTTAGGATAGGGCGACTTTCTATCAGAGCGATCAGGGCACGAGCATACCTGTGAGCCAAACGTCGCTAGGGCCGAGTGGTCGATCCATTTATGCAGCCAATTGACGGCAAAGGGGCGATGATGATACGACCGAACATATGCCGACTGCAGAGCGCCCATGGATGCGATGAAAAGGGGGCTTTGGTAAACGAGCCTTTTAGCGCTGGCATAAAGACGATAGATGGGCCACTTACTGCGGCAAAGGCAAAAAGCTAGGGTGCTTTCGCAGGATCTGGCGCGGCAAATCAACCCTCAGGCATGATCGTAAAAATACGCTAGCTCCATAAAAGTAGTCGCACCACAGGCGAGCGTCCGTGAGGTGCCAGAATGATCGAAAAACCTAGGTGGCGACCTGGAGGCACGGTCATCACAGCAGCGACCAGTGACGATAGCTCGCTCGCGCGAAATACGGCGCATTTTGTGCGATGAGCGTGGCTGAGTACTTCAAACAGCAGGGCAATGATGTGCTTTTCATCGTGGATGGCGTCACCGTTTTGCAATGGCGCGCTGAGATCGGCCCTTTGCGCTTGGCGAGCCACCCACCTCAAAGGGCTATCCGCCCAAGTTCGCTCACACTCTTGCCACAGCTAATGGAGCGCGCTGGCAAAGAGGAGGGCAAGGGCAGTATCACGGCATTTTTCACCGTGCTGAGCTGAGGGGCGTGTATGAGCGACCTGATAGCGACCAAAGCCGCTCTATCCTAGACGGCCTACATCGCTGCCGCGAGCTAACGGACTTTGGCATCTCACCCACCTATCAATATCCAAAACTCGGCCTCGCGTGTCATGGGCGACGTGATCGCAAAGAGCAGCTAAATGCGATGAAATTTAAGCGCCTCTACTCGCTTTTAAAAGAAAAATGAGGTCTTGCTTCGCATCGGCGCATATCAAAAGGGTGCGTGACCGAGGAGCCGGACCCTGCGATCTCTTGAAGAAAAAGAATTTATGCAGAGCTTCTTAAAACAAAAGCTCGGAAGAGGCCTTTTGCGAGAGGTCGAAGACGCTTGATAAGATCAATCAATGTACCTTGAATAATTTCTGCTTTTGCCAACTCCGGCTACTGAAATTAAAAATATGTTGCTGGGCCAACTTTGAAATGCATGTACTAGAGCATTTAAATCTCATGAGAAGGGCTTTACATCTGAACTAAAAAGCGTAGTGAGTATATGCTAGACGTCCCTAAAATGTCGCATGGAGTGGAAATTAATTAGGGGTTTTTAGTAAACCACAAATTTGAATAGACAAAGTTTTAAAGGCATTTTTGGGTTTTTGATTTTAAATTTAGTGGTAAAAATGGCTTTTGTCGTGTTTGTAGTGCAAATAAACTTGCTAATCACGGCATGCTAGACGTCCAGATAGCTGTTGCGTGGTGGATGAAATTTCACCTAGAGTTTTATAAAAATAATGGAGTTTTTAAGTGAATTTTCACGATGAAAAAGCAGTTTTGTAGCAAAAGAGTAAAAGCAAAGCGCAAAACTACATACATTAAATCGTCTCAATGGCACTGCACAGCCTCTGCGTTTAAATGCAAAGCTTTTGAGAAAACTACTCGCTTGCAAAGGCGTTGTGCAATATAGGTAGGCGAGGCGAGCTAGTTTATACCGAGCAGACATCTATATTATGGCTTTTTGCGGCGAGAGCCCTACAGATTCAAAAGCAAGCAGACGAGCTAAATTTATATCAAGTAGGCGAAAAATATAAATTTGACCCATAAAGCCAATTTCTTACCTCGCATAAGTCGCTCATTTTTATCCACACCAAAGCTCGAGTTTAGCTCATGCTTTTTACGATTTTGGCGGCAAAACTCTGTCTCAAAATTCTTATTGAGTAAAGCAAATTTCTTATCAAACCAGCGGTTTTGTGTAGCACAAGTATGTAGACAAAACAAAACTCAAATTAAGAGAAAAAGCTAATAGCCAAATCCCATCTTTTATCTCGGCTTGAGTTTAGCCTCGCGCTCTATCGTCGTTTTGAAGTCCTCAAAGGTAAAAATCCCATCATCTTTTATATGGCGACTTTTAGGCGGTATTTTTAGTGCAAGGACGATTTGCGCCACTTAGGGTTAAACTCTGCCAGCTTTCTACGCTATAGATCTTCAAAGCCGCATTTTCAGCAAAATTTACGCCAGATCGCCATGCCCGTTAAAATCAGGCTTTTTAAACTCGATCTGTAGTCAAACCTTCTAGAAAACGCCACGTCAAGGCTTTGTGGGTATTGTCGTAGCGATCAGCACAGCCCTCAAAGCGCTCTGATCTGCTCTAAAAGATATTTTGGGATTTGATTGTGCATCTTTTCAGCCCCGCTGAGCTCTCCACTCGTGCTTAAAACTGATCGGCTTTCGCTTAACAAGAGCACTGGCTCGCCGCCGCTTTACCTTCTTTGTAAGCATCAGCACTTTACATTTTGCTCGCCTCGCCGACATGTTGCTTGGGTACTTTGAGCAGTCAAAGCTGTAAATTTGCTTTGGGCTCTTCGCAAGCTCCAACGGCGCTCATGGGTCACCAGTGCCAGGCTCGCCGTAAAAAGATGATCTTAGAATCTAGTATTTTTCTAGTTTTTATGCCCCAACTGCACAAGTCTAGCTAGACTTTTATCGACTTGCTTGTGATCGCGCTTAAAAGCTGCTTTGTCTTTTCGTTTGAGCACGACGTCTTCAGAGCTCGTTACTGGCTCTATTAGGCTCAAAAATTTCTTGCTCCTTTTTACTAGGCTTTTCGATCTTTATTTTCTTTGCTGTTTTGTCTATTTTTGGGTACTTATGCGTTGCAAAATTCTTCATTTATAAAAAGCTTTTGCTAACGTTGCCATAAGCGTTTAAAACCTCGTCGTAGTCGATATGAGCGCGCCCTCGATGAGCCTTGAGCTATCCTCTAAAGAGACGCGATTTTGATGCGTTCAAGCTTCATCTTTGCTTATTAGGCCCAACTAGCGTGAGTTTAGATCGCGCCCATTTTCAAAGTCGCCAGTGTACTCCTCTCAAAAAGGGCTAAAATATGATCTGCTCTTTTTCATCAAGTGAGTTTTCTTTAGAAATTATGCTCTATCTTTTAGGCTGATCTTGCTGAGTTTTACGCGCTCGTTTATGCGCTGAAGCCTGTAGGACTTTGCTCATTTATCCGCTTTTAGTGCATTTGAGCCACCTTTCAAATATCGCGCGTTTTGAGAGCTTCTCATCTTTAAAAACTGATCTTTTAAATACTTAAATGATCTTCATAAGGTGCAAGTTCTGGCAGGCTTATATCACAGTTGCCATCTTCTAAAATTTTTAAAAATGTGCTTGAGAGGAAATTTCAGAGTGAAGTAGCGAGAGTAGCCCTTGGCTTGGCTTTTGCGAGTTCTCTGTGGCATTTAAAAGGGCCGTAGTTTTGCACCATCCAGCCACTATCAAGCAATTTTTATAAATTTAAAGGTATAAAAAGCTGCTTGTCATTTTGGTGCAAAAACAGCAAGCAGCTCAAAAACGCTTATGCTAGCTGTTCCGTGCACGTAGGCTTTGCTTAGATATTTTGTAAAATTTTCTCCTCTCTCGTCCTGCACTTGTATCAGCTCTGTGAGACGGCTGAGGTCTTGGTTTAGAAAAACTCGCCAGATATTTCACTAAATTTTATCCTTTATCTGCTCTTTAGTACGCGTTTTAGCACCTTGCCAGTTGCGTTTCGGAGCAGCTCCTCGGCAAAACATACTTTTGGGATTTGAATACTGGATCTTTAGATGCCTCTCTACCTTTTTCCGTTAGGTCCATGCCCCTTTTACCTGTATGAAGGCGACGACTCTCGTCTGCACGTGCCACGTCTTTGTCACGCCGATAACTGCGTCGCTTCGACTGCTTTAAAAGCTTATAAATGACCTCTCTTCGATCTTCGCGAGGATAGATGTTTGCGCCTTTTTGATGCTGGTAAAGGAGGTCTTTTTGCGATCAATAACGATGTAGATAAAAGCCCTCTTCATCGGCTTTGCCGAGGTCCTCCAGTCACTTTAGCGCCAGCCATTTATGCGAGTGGTCTCGTCAGTCACGCGTTTGGCATGCCGTAGTAGCCCTGCATGACGTAGTCGCCTTTAGATGATCTCGCCGATCTGACCAGTTGGAGGCGCCATCCTCTAGTCATTTACGATCTTTACAGCACTTAGCCATTTAGTACAGGCCCCGACACTTAAAAGTTTTTGCTTGTCATACAAATCGGCCGCTACGATCGGTGAGGATTCGCTGAGCGCCATATCCTTCAGCGAGCGCGTCGCGCGCGAAAATTTTCACTCTAAAATCATCGATCGTTTGCTTAGCAAGCGGAGCGGCCGCCACTTTACAAATAGCCTTATGCGGTTAAACCATCTGTATTACCACAGGGATTTTCTCAGCGCACCAATGGCTGTATAGATATAGCTGATGCCTAAAAATACGGTGACCCGCTTTAGTCAGCCTGTTTTTAGCACGTTTTGAAAATGGAAAGACCGACTTTATAAAAGCTCATCGAAGCTTACCTGAAAATATCGGCAAAAGCACCATCGCCGTGGTGTGCAGCCTATGAAACATCGGCGATACGATAAATCTATCCGCTTTTAACTTTAAAACGCCCGCGCTACCTAAGTGACGTTTGAGAAGATATTTTATATGTATATCATACGCGCCCTTTGGCTTGCACAGTGGTGCCTGAGAGGTGTGGTTGATGTGCATGAGGATCGTCTATTTTGGATATTTTGCTGATGCTTAGAGTGTATTTATGGCTTAGAGCTTCGGTGTCTACATTTTGACCTCGTGGCCTTGGCTTCCACTCTCTTCTTTTGGTGAGGCGTTGAAAGGGTGAGATATGCGCTCTCGCCGTACTCTTCAGCCGATGTTTGGTAAATTCCTCTTTGCAGGGCGCTTTGAAGTGTGCGTTTGGCCGATCCAGATGATCTTTCTTGTATCTCTGAGATCGCTGGGCGATGAGCTCCTTTGCGGTTAGCGAGCGAGGCGAAAAAGCACCCTTGCGCCCGCAGCTCACTGGCGATGTACCCAAATTCTGCTGTTTTCTAAAGAAAGTGTTCATCGGCACTTTCTGCAAACCGCGCCATGATAGCCGTGATAGCGTGCAGGCGAGATGATAGACTTCGTCGCAGGTTTGCCATCACATAGCCACTTTGTCAGCCACAAATTTACGCACAAAGGCTGCAGATAAGCCGCCGCTATCGACGCGTTTTAGCTTTTAGGCCTCGTGGCGCTTTCAGCTTCTCTTTTTCCTCAAAAAGCACCATCTGGTCTGGGCTCTCTTGCCACCTTGGTTAGGTACTCGCCAAAATTGTTATATTCGTGTATTTGCATTTTAGCCCTAAAGGTGTATTTTAAATGTTGTCTGATGATCTGAATTTCTACAAGAGTCAAATTCTCCTCCGACATTTTTGTTGTGGTGCTAGATGCGATATCTGTCGCGCGCGTGTCGCGGTGCTGATAGACATAGCCAAGTGCCACCTCTAGATTATCCGTAGATTTGTAGTTTAAAACCAGCTGTATAGGCCCTTAGAAGTTGTGTTTGGTAGCTCTAGGCCAGTGTGATCGCTGTCAGTGATATCCTCATCGTAAGAAAAAGCTGAGCCATTAGTCTAAGCTTCTCATTTTACGTCGTAAGCAAGACCCAACCTATATGTGTTTGTATCCTTTGTAGTAACGACTGGATCGTCCATTAGTTTTACGAAAGCGAGTGATGAATGAGCCGTCGTCTTATCATCATATTCAAAGTCATAATCTTTAATTTAGACCAGTATGTCCTCTCGAAAGCTAGCAAAAGGGTAAATCAATCCGATATTCAGTTGCGAGCACGAGCGTGAGGTGGGAGGGATCTTGACACTGTTTTGCCATGATAGTCAGAGTGTACTCCGTTAAAAGTCAGCATCGGCTGCTACCTTTCTGCTCCCAAATTTACCTTTGAGCGGTAGGTCACTGCAAAAGCTTAGCTCCCTCGATAGGTCTATATGTAAGAGCAACGTTGTGGCCGTGGTTAGTCCGTCGCCTTGTATCTCTCATATCCAACGCCAAGTCGCTAGCTATCTTGCCCTTTGTATAAACGCCTCTAGCGCCCAGAGCAACGGCAAGCTTGTCATTTATGCGGTATGCCACGGTTGGATTTAGCTCGACGACTGGAGTTTAAATCTCTTCCAGTAAATGCCGTCTCTGGTCTTCCCGACGATGCCAACAGCCGCAGGCACGGCTAGAGCTAGACCAGGGTCAGTTTTCATAAAGCTCCAGGCGTTACAAAGCTAAATGTACCAGCTAGTGAGTCACCCGTGCAGCTATAGTTTTTACCGCTATCTGTTTTAAAATCAAGAGAATTTATATGAAACCAACCAAGCGTGCTCTCAAAGTGTGTGGCGTCCGTCTAAGAACATCATATTTGTTGCCGGGTTAAAGTAGGGCGCATCAGTTTCCAAAACTAAAGGCTACGTTACTAGCTGCAAGTCCAAAAGAGTCGGCACTTTGCTCAGGTACTTTATATCCGCCAGCATTTAATAATGAATAAGTCGCAACGATGCTTAAAAGCACTTTTTCATGATCTTTTCCTCTCTAGATTTCTTGGAAATTTTGATCTCATCTTCCCAAATACTCTCGATCAATGGTCTCTAGTATTAGTGAATTTCGCCTATTTTATCATCATTTATTATATTTTCAAAAGCCCCAAGGCCAAGCTCACTCCTTGCCAAGGCTCTCATGCCTATCTTTTTCGAGCCAAGTCCAATTTAGCGTCATTTTAGGTGCATGCCAGATAGAAATCTATAGCCGATCATCGCGTCAACGTCGCCCATCGTCTTGGCGTAGGCCTCTCTTGCCCTCGCAGGTCATAGCTCTGGCGGCAAATGCGTGGTACTGTCAAAGCAAACGCCAACTCTGCTCTCATCGTCTGTGTGCGTCTAAGGGTAGGCAAGTTGCCTAAAAGCTAAAACCCAATTTGAGCCTTTGCGCGGCTGTGTTGATAACAAGCTCACGCCGCTTGTGCGTTTTAGCGCCTCGTTGCAAGTGCTGATGTTATCTAGGCACTCTTTTCGCTTATTTGCTTTTAGGTGCGAGCCTGGGTGGAAATTTCAAAAGCTCTAGCCCAAGCTTGCCAGCGCTCTATCTCGTCTACAAAGGCTTTGCTGACTTTGCCTTGCCTTCGTCCGGATGGCCTACGTCTATTAGGTAGCTGCTGTGCGTGGCAAGACGTGCTTCGGCACTTATGCCAGAGACTTTTCAATTTGCCTTAAACTGCTCCTATCTCGCCGCTGCTTAGCTCTTTTGCGTTCCACTGGCGCTGATTTTTGTAAAAGTGCAAAGGCAGCGTTGCTCCTATCTTTGCAAAGATTTAAAGGTGCGTTAATATACTCTCCAGCCGCACTTCACGTGAGCTCCGATATATCTCATTTTAACTCTTTTATTATCACTCTTATTTGTTTTGCTATCTACAATGACGTAGCTATCGCAAACTTCTGTATTTTATAAAATAAGAACTTAGATCTTGGCTAAACCACACCAGTGGCCCGTCAAACCTTTGCCCTCGTAATTTTTCCTTTTTAGTTTCTCAAATATGCTCCTAATGTGGCGCTGATTCCTTCGTTAATTCACTCTTGCTAAAGCAGCAGGCGCCATTTACGCATTTTATCTTTTATGCGGATATTTGCGGCATTTACGCCAGAACTATAAATTTCGTAAATCTAGCTCGTGGTACTCCCGTGATCATACATCATTTATCTTTATCATCGGTGAAAAGGCAGTTACCTGAAGGCTATGAGCTTTGCGGAGTTTTGTAGCTTAAACACAGCCAGTAAAGACAGAGCAAAACAAAGCAAAATAAGGCGGTAATTTTTCAAGATTTTTCCTTTTAATGTAATTTTTCAAAGTATAGTGGTAATATAATCCCAACTTCATAACCGACGTACCATTCGTCTAGCGGTTAGGACATCGCCCTTCACGGCGGTAACACGAGGTTCGAGTCTCGTATGGGTCACCACTTCTAAAAGTCAAAATCTTATCCACATGTTTTGTGAATTTTGTTAATTCAACATCTTGATCCATTTTGTATTTTAAATTTTTCACCGTGTAGATTGAATCAGAGCGTCTAATTTACCAAGCAAACCAGAGATACTACTCACTTCATCTGGTGCGGTTTGCCTAGTAAAAATCCCTGTGCGTAGGGTGGAATCCTGGGCCTTTTTACGTTACGATACTGTTGCTCACAAACTCAGCCACGATCTTATAGCCCTGTCTTTTCTGCTAAAGTTAACGATAGTTTCAACCAAAACTCTTGCGTTTTTCGTCGGTTGGTAGCTTTTGATGATAGAGCTCATCTATCTTGATATTGTCTATATCAAGCTCTATAATTGGTAGTGTTTGAGTGCCTGAGCCAAAAGTCGTCTATCGATATCTTGCAAACATAGCCCTTTGCTCTTTTCTATAACTCATATGGCGTAGTCGCTAAGCCTTTCGCCTCAAGCATCTCAAAGCAATCTTACTTGATCAGGGCAGCTTGCTTCTCTTCTAATTTTCTCTTACACTAGGGTCGGTTAGGTCAGAGCTGAGATGTTGATAGAAAATGTAAAATCGGATATCACTAGATCAAAAGCTGGCGCGATAACCTTTTGTTATCCGCACGTAAAGTCGTGCGTCTTCATCCGCGATCTCTAAAAACTTGCCTCGTAGTGGATCTTTGCCATTTTGATCGACGTACGCACCAAGACCTCGCGTATCTAGCCTCTTTTTCATCTTCACGAACATTAAAAATCCCCTGACACTCAACGATAACCGTGTCGTTTTCAAGGGCGTATTCGATGAGCCGGTGATGAGCTGGCTGCAGTATCTCATCCTCGATCGCGTCGTTTTCTGCAATATATCTCATTTCCGCTATCAGTTGCCTGCTGGTTGGCTAGGACGACTGCACGAGGGCGGTCTGTTTGAGGCGTGTCGTTTGGCAAGGATACGCCAAGAGTTATCTTAATGCCAGGCAAGTTTTCACTTTACCATCGATCTCGATATTTATCCTCATTAGAGTTAAAAGTACTTTTATAAAACCTATATCTCTAACGTATCATCGCCTTGATACCAGATATAAAACGCATCGTCTTGAAACCCTAAACAGCTCAGCATTTCACTGAGTAGGTATCTACGCAGAGTTTTAGGGTGTTTGCCACTGCTTTTAGCATGGCGTTGATGACCTTTATCTGGTAGAAAAATCTAAGCATTTTATAGTTTTTGATGGTTATGCAGATCAAAAATCCCATCTGCCTCTAAAAATCTCAGTCAAGCGCAAAGTAGCTTTGCAAAGCCAGTTAGTTTGTCGATAGAAGACTGAATCTTATCTGCTCATGCTTTAGCTCATTGAGCATACGATCTCTTTTGTGCGGTTGACTTGATAGCCATGTAGCCTTCAGATTTCCTTCAAAGCAAAAACGGCAAAAACGCACCTTTTCATATAGTACCTTCGCCTTTTTGTCCTGCTAATGAGCTCGTCACTCTCCCAAGTGCTCTTATCATTATGGCATTTTTATCTCTGCATAAAAGCTATCTGGTGCTATATAGGATTTGTAATTTTAGGGTCTTTTCCAACGACCTCGCTTAGTTTATAGCCCGTTTTTACCTCAAAAGTCTTTGTTTACATATGAAAATTTCTATTGCTTTATTATCGCAAAAGACTACCGAGCTGTGTGCCGTATCGACCGTAGCTTTTAGAAGTTTTATCTGTTTTAGCTGTTTTAACATCATCCTTGCTTGGTAAAAACCAATACGCAAAATAGCACAAAGCTAGATCAAAACAAAGCCCCTGCATTATCGTGATATTTCTTTGTATCATCGACTTATAGAGTCTTAGGCTCTCTTTTCTACTTAGTAAATTCTCCAAGTTTTATATCAGCTGAGTCCTTTGCTATCAGTTGCTAAGTCTCTTGCAAAACTCAAGTGCGTAAGAGGCCTTTTCTAGGATCGAAAGGTCGCTTTTGCGTCGTTTTCTATAAGTAGTTTTAAAACCTCTCTATCTGCTCTTTTGTTATATCAAGAGCCTCATTACTTATGATAGCCGAGCTCTTATCGCGTGAAATATCGATCTAGCGAGTCCTAACTTCTTGTCGCCATCTATCTCATGCTCACCAGACAATATATAAAAGCGCCGCATCGACGAGCTAGCGAATGCGACCCTATCTATGAGCCTTTGTTTTCTACAAAATTATCTTGTATGCTCTTTTAAAATTTAGTTTTTCTCTTGATGTAATTTGACATTACTCCATTTAGCTCACTGTTGGCTCAATTTTGGTCGAAAATTTTCGAATTTATTGACATCGTCGTAGCTTAGATGAAAGACGTTATTTTTCTAGGCTAAAGCTTAGCTCATTATCTAGCAGAGATAAGGTTTAAAACCGTGTCGTTAATTTCCCTGACTACGCCAACAGCCTATTTTGCCTTATATAGTGCAAAAAGAGGCAAGTCCCAAAAACTACACAAAACGATGAGGGATGATATTTATTTGTCTTTTATTCATTTAATATCCTAGGGTCTGCAGGCCATTTAGCGTCTGCGACGTTATAAATTTGCCCTCAGCTCTTCATCACTGAGCGGATGTTGTAGCTGCATAGCGCTAATGTGTCTTATCATCTCTTTTAGATCATTCATGTGCCGCCACTAAGATATGGAGCTGTTCTAGTCACGTTTTCTAAGAGATGGCACGCGCAAAAGACGTCTGTTTTCTGTTAGGTCTTTCTATCGACGTCTTGCATCACATTTCGCCTAGTTTCTACCATTGTGACAAGCCACACAGCCGATCTTTTTAAAAGTCTCAAAGCCTTTTTTAGCCTCACTCATCTACCGCATCTTCATTGCCAGACATATACTCATCAAACGGCGAGTCTACGCTAAGCACCGCCTTTTCAAACTCTACCAAGGCATCTACTATATTTTTATATTTTGATACCATCTTCATAGGCATTTTCAAACAGTACTTGATACTCTCCCTATGCTTTTTACCTTTTTACTATCTCATCTTTTGTTTGAATTTAGCTCAGTTCTGAATTTATCGACTCACTCACTGATCTTCAGGCTCCCAGCCCTGCCGCTGCGTATAAATATAAAATGAACGCCGCATTTTAGCACGCTTGGCGGGTTTAAAACGCCTTTTGGCTATTGTAAAGATGAATTTGTACCGCTTAAATTCCCAGTATAAGTTGTGGCAAGTCTCGCAAGAGATAGTTTTCAGTGGGGCTTAGCCTTTTGTCAAGAGCTTCTTGCCGATGTGAGCCTTTTGTTCGTCGTATTTTTTGATGTGAGTACCGGCTCGAAAAGTTTCTGCTTGCCATCATAGTGCAAAAAGATACCAACAAACAAAAATAAAAAATCTTTTCATAAAATCTCCATATTTTTAACCTTGCTAATTATAACTCAATTATTTTATATCTACCAAAATTGGCTAATTTGTAAAAATTTAGCTTTTTATTTTGCATTTTTGAAAAATGTTTGTATAATTCGCTTAAAAACACAAATATTTTCAAGGAGGAACCATGAAAAAGGGTTTTACAATGATCGAGTTGATCTTCGTGATCGTTATTTTGGGTATATTAGCGCAGTCACATACTCAAGACTAGCTGCAACAAGGGATGATGCAGAGATAGCTAAAGCCGCTACAAACATATCAACTTTACTAAGTGATATCGGTGCATATTATACTTCGCAAAGGGGTAAATTTGTGATGATATCAGCACAATGACAAACGTACCATTAGAAGTTGATGGAACTGATAAAAATTGGTCAGATGACAGTTACTAGTAAAAATGTATAAAATTACTTTGGCTGGGCTGTAACAGACGCTGGTGATACCAAAAGGAAAACCTGCTGTTATAAAAAGTCGAGGATGGAGCGGATAGTGCCGCTGGTCTTTGCCCTAAGGTACTAAGCGAGTAGTGCTGTTACTAAAAATAAAAACTAGTACATTTAAATTTGTAAATGCTTCTGGCGTTGAGAAAGAAAGTGCGGCAGGTGGTATCCAGTTAGCGGTCTTGGCGTAGCTTTCTAATTTTTCACTCTGACTTCTTGGCAAGGAAATCTCGCCATCTCTCTTTCATTCACTTTGAAAATTGTTTTCATTTATAAAAATCTAGCTATAATCTCCCAACTTCAAATTCAAGGATGAAGTGGTGAAAAAGCTTACAATGATCGAGCCAATTTTTAGTAATAGTCATCATAGGTATATTAGCTGTAGTTGTTTGTCTCCAAGATAAGTGCCACAAGAGATGACGTGAAAACTGACAAAAGTCATGTCAGAGATAACGGTCGCCATACAAGATATAAATACCTACCATATATGAAGGCAATGGCTATTGATACCAAAATAGCAGAGTTGATTTTAGAGCGATGACAAATGCTGGGGTTATAGGATAGCTCTGGCAATCTCGGCTTTTTATTCAAAGATGATGAATCGCTTTTTATATCAAGTAATGCTGGCCATGGCAATAGAAAACTACTTAAGAGTAGGTGTCAGCAAAAATGGCTTATGCAAAGGCTTTGGGAAACTCCAAGATTTCAAGCAACTGGACAAGACTATGCTAAGATCAGCTGGAAAAACATCACCAGATTTTTATCGGTTTTGGCACAACTCGCGTTATTTTTAACTATACTGATCGTTACTAAAACTTCCAAAAAGTCCAATGTTACGTCTTATCCTATGAATTTTCATAAAACAAAGACCAAAACTAATTTTCTTGACAACAATAACATTTTTAGATACAATGCGGTTTTTTAATGAGGTAGTGGCATAAACTTACAAACACGACTCAGGCGGGGTGTAGCGCAGTCTGGTTAGCGCATCTGGTTTTGGGGACCAGAGGGCCGAAGGTTCGAATCCTTTCACCCCTGACCATGTTAAACGGTGAGTGTAGCTCAGTCGGTTAGAGCATCAGATTGTGGTCCTGAGGGTCGTGGGTTCGATTCCCATCACTCACCCCATTTTGGGCGCTCGTAGCTCAATTGGATAGAGCGACAGACTTCGGATCTGTAGGTTATGGGTTCGACTCTATCGGGCGCGCCACTGTAACTTTATGCGCTCATAGCTCAGCTGGATAGAGCAACGGCCTTCTAAGCCGTAGGCCCTCAGGTTCGAATCCTGATGGGCGTACCACTTATTATTGTTGTGCGGATGTGGTGAAATTGGCGAGACACGCCAGACTTAGGGATCTGGTGCCCCACGGCGTGAGGGTTCAAGTCCTCTCATCCGCACCATTTTTTAAAATTCACTTCAAACTTACAAAAAAACTCCGATTTTCATTTGAGTTATCCGATTTACTTTATTCAAATCGGTAGAAAGTACTGTTTATCAAATCTTTTTCATTAAATTTATAGAGTATAGATCAAATTCCAATTTACGCCATTAAAACAAAGAGATGATAAGAAACCAAAGGCGAGTGCGGTAGTGTTTTAGGGCGCCATTTTTGTGTTGTTTGAAGACGCGCGAAGGTTTGTTTTGTAGTTGTGCTAATAGGCTGATAGCGCATTTTGGCTTTAGTGAGTATAAGCGGCGTGGGTTATAAGAAGATCGGGTTGAAATCAAATTTGAGTTTGATAGCTGGTCGCATGGTGAACAAATATAGTAACAATGCTACTGGCATACTGGAGCGTAGAGTGCTGCTAATATCGCACTAAATAGCTCTTACTATTCTTTGTCTGCGGTATAAAAACTATTGTGGTGGCAGATTTAGGTAGTAAGATCAATTTTTAGATATTTAAATAGCAAATTGCAAGGCGAGATGGTTGGTTTTTGGGCGTGAGAACGGCATGATCATCATGTGAATATACTTGAAATGTGCAGTAATGTTTTTGGGTGGATTACTGGCAGTAGCTGAGGGGCTGGTTTTTAAGGGTGTTATTGCCAGTGACCGAAAGGTACAAAATCTAGGGGTTCATTAGTCATTTGGGGGCTCAAAATTGCATTTGAACGTCAGCTATTTCAAGTAATAAAAATAAGCTAAATTTTGCAGTGTGGGCAGTAAATTTATCGTGCAAAGATAGCTTTTATAGGGCTGTATGATGATAGATATCTTAAAAGTTAGTTATGGCAATTTTAAAAAGATAGAATGTGTGGCTAGCTCAGTTTGTTGTGTCTTAATTTTAGAGGCTGTAATTTAAAGAGTAAGAGAGATCAAATTACAACGAAAGCAGTGAAATTTGAGCTATCAGAAAAGTATGTTTTCATGGATAATGCGCTTAGCAATGTCCTAGCGCCTCCTCGCGATATTGGGGATAGTTACGGCTGATATGTTCTCATTAAAATTTTAATAACACTAGAGACCAAATTGAATCATCTCTGGGCTAAATGCTGCTAAAATAGATTTGTATCTTGGATTAAATTAAAGAGCAAAACAGGTATTTAAAAATGGATGCCTTGTGCTGGTGGCAGTGTTTTGGAACTAGCGACAATGGAGTTGGTTACAGCTCATATGTTCTTATCAAATTAGCTATAAAGCATCATAACATAGAAATCTACGACCATTAAGTCGCTTCGGGCTTGGTTAAATTCTACCACCAAATTATTAGCCAAAAGTGATAACTACATTCACTGCTGAAACATTGCTCACAAGTAGCTTGTTTAAATATTTTTGTTTTTAGAGGCTGAAAGTATTGTGATTAAACTTTAACTATTTGCAGATTTAAAGCAGTAATATATGTCAAATTAGCCCCAAGCGAGGGCTAAGTAGGTAATACAGCGACTGTAGAGTACAGTTTTGGTAAAGCGAGTGATCAGTCTGATCTCGCCTATATTTTTCGATTTGCAAGGATCGTGTGTCCGCAGTTGCTTTGAGCGATGCTAGATGTACCTTTGTCGCGAGTTAGGACGTTTGACGCAGCCATGCTTACAAAAGGCTCTTCTCGCCCTAGCACTTCAGGGTCGTACCACTGCCCTCGCAGATGGCGATAACATGCTCTGGGATGATGTCGGTGACTAGCGCGCCAGACCAAAATTCGCCCCTGTCGTTAAGACTCTCACCACGTCGCCAGTTGCGATGCCTTTTTGCTGGCGTCATTTACGTTTTATTAGCATTGGCTCGCGCGCTCATACTTCAGCGTAGTTTCTGATTATTGAGTTGTTTGGCTGTGAGTGGAGGCGATATCTTGAGTGTGGGGTTGTGACGCTAAATGGATACTTCTTGGCTTTTTCGCTGCCAAGCCACTCAAACGGCTCGATCCAAGCAGACGTGCGGCGCAAAGTCTGTATACCGTAGCGATAGTTGGAGGTAGAGCTCTATCTTGCCAGATGGCGTGCCTGGAAGGCGGTTTTTGTGAGGATTTTTCTCTAAAAAGCACTAAGCCTTCTGTAGTATCTGCTCGCTTCGTCATCTTGCTCAAATCTAACATATCCCTCTTTCCAAAACTCATCAAAGCTTGGCATCTTGACATTTATGCCTTGAGCTTGCTCAGGCTGCGTCTGCGTAAAAATTCTTTTCGCCCAGCCAAGCTCATCTTTGCCCTCTGTAAAGACCTCTTCTCTGCCCCAGCGTTTGCAAAGTTTGTGAGCAGATCCAATAATCACTTCTACTCTCGCCCATTGGCTCTACGACGAAGCTTGTAAGCCACGATATACCTCGTTTGTGAGGCACGCTTTGGTTGATGTCATTTCTCTCGACTTCAAGGGCTACTGGCAAGACGATGTCGCTTAGTTTTGCTGTGCTTGTCCAAAAATGGCTCAGCTCATTATTACGAGTGTCAAATTGCGCCACGCTTTTACAGCGTTATTTACGTCCTGATGCCTTGTAAACATCGATCCAGACGCCAGTAAGCCACTCTCATGTGTGGTAGCTTGATCTTTGAGCCGTCATAGTCTATCTCTTTGCCAGGGTTTTTGCAAAGCCTCGATCGATCTTGAAGATGGGATGGTGACGTTTTTGACATTTTCTTCAAGGAGCGCCATCTACGTTGTCGTATTTCTCGCTTATGCTAGTGCTGATGCCTTTTAGTGACGGAGCGATCTTGTCTGTAGCGCCATTTGAGTAGTAGAGGGTTAAAACTCAAAGCCAAGACCCTCTTTGCCTATCTGACCTAGCATCGCGCTAAAGGGTGTTACTATGCCCCAAAGCTCATCTCGCCGTGATCTTGTCTTTAGAAGTGACCTGCCTGCGATGATGACGCTTGCTCTTTGCAAGTGCTGTTGCGATTTAGCGATATCCTCAGCTTTACGCCACAAATTTTGCTCGCCCAGTTGATATCTTTTACCACTTTGTCGGTTTGCGCCAGAGTGGGTAGTCTTCATTATTAAAGCCAACTGTGTATTTTTGATAGATCCCTCGTCATAAAGCTTGTTTTCATATAGATAGTGCACATGCCAAGCATCATTGCTACGTCTGTATTTGGACGAACGATGATAGCTTCAGAGTCAAGGTATCTCTGTGGTGTCGTTTTTAAAGACGCAAACGCTATAAGTTTTTATACCTGCCTCTTTTTATCTTTTTGATGCCAAGATAGCCATCATGTGTTGGTGGCTGCCATGAGATTTGACCAGTTACAAGCGGGTCAGTGCCCCAAAATACAACATTTTTAGCGTTTTTAGCGATAGCCTCCCACTTTGTCGGAGCATCATAAACGGCGCTGTTGCCTAAAAACGTGAGGCATGATGACAAGGCCAGCTCCAGTTGAATAATCGCCACTCTTCACGATATCCGCCAAGCACTTTAGCATCCTGTGACCAACAGTCCTGCCCCAGCTGATCTTGCCGCTACCGCCCCACCAGTAGCACTCGCCGTAGATGCTCTCAGGGCCATACTTATCAAAATTTTCTCTTTTAAGGGCTTTTCGTCTGCTAGATCAAGGGCGAGTCTCCCAGCTAACGCTTTCACATTCCTCTTTGCCCACGAAGCTGCTCTTTGCTGCGCCTTTGCTTTTAGATAGCTCTTTCTCACGTATGGATAGAGCACGCGGCTCTCGTTTTTGGATGAGGTCTGGCAAGCTGTTGTTCATGGTATTTGAAATTATCGCCCTCAAAAATGGACCTACTGAGACGATTTGGTTTGAGTTGGTATTTGCCCAAAAATAGCCGCAAATCTATTTGCACCAAAGGTCTTGTTTTGATCAAAGATGGTCTTTGTCACGCCCTTCTATCTTGTTTGCTTGTGCCGCTGTGGCAGCAAGTGCAGAGAAATTTTATAAAATCTCGTCTTTTCATATTTTTCTCCCTATGATGAAATTATTTTACTTTTGGCATTGTGTCTGTAGGTATTTAAGCACTAAATTGAGTCAGTTTCATCAAGTGCAACACATTCGCATCGACCATACCAGCTCAATCTGCTGGCCACTGAGCAGCTGTAAAGCTGTTTGGCTCGTGCAACCTGCTGACATGCCGAGCAGGTCTCCTCGTAAATTTTCTTTGCCTTTGCGTAAAGCTCTTTTTGGTTGCCACCAAGTGCGTCATTTGGCACTTCATAAACGCCATCAGCTTGGTACCAAACCTCGCCATAGTCATCTTCAAGCTCTTTTTACTTTTTGAAATTGCCTCCCTCTCTTCATCAAAAGCTACAAAAACTTCAGGATATTCTACGCTTCTTTGAAGCTGAGCCAAATAGTTTGCCGACACGACACCACTAACCTTGATCTTGACTCGTTTTTATCGCCTTTTTCTACGACCTCAACTGGCGTTAAAACCTCGATCTTACCGATCATCTTACCATCAAGTGTTATGTTTGCATCTTTTGCGATCACATCAGCACCAAAGGCAAGACTACAAGCTAGCACTGGGGCTAAAATAGCATTTTCATTTTGACAATCCTTAGAAATTCAAATGAATTTTTATAACCAGCATGCTTAAAATTATATTGACTATATTTAGAGAAAAGTAAGTATTTTTAGGGGATTTGAAAGGTCTAAAGTAAATTTAAAGTTATAAAAATAGGGACGATTGCTATCGCGCAAATTTTACAGTTTAAGGATTATTTCTTCATCTGGATCGCAGTTTGTATCATCTCGTCGCTTGTCGTGATGCTTTTGCGCTTGCTTCGTAGGCCTTTTTGCGTGACGATCACCTCGCTTAGCGCTTGGCCAAGATCGACGTTACTCATCTCAAGCTTGTTTGCTAAAATTGCGCTCCGTAAATAGTCTCACCAGCCTTGTTTTTGTAAAAACGCCTCGCCAGAGTTGGCTGTGGCTTCATAGAGATTGTCGCCCAACCTTTTGCCACACCTTGGTCGTTTATAAAGTGATAAAAGGGCCACTTTTAGCCACGGGGAATGCACTGATGTTGTCAGGTGCCCGATGATGTTGCCACGGTCATCGACGCTATACTTTTGAAAGAAGCCCCTCAGCGTAGCCATCTCTTTTATATTAAAGTCTTTTTCTGGCGTTTGCTGAGCTATCATGCCGTTATAAACATCCGCATCGCCGTCACCTTCGAAGTTTAAATTTTACGCCGCCAACGCTTGTTGTGTGTGTTTGCGACAAGCCTGCCACTGCCATTAAATGTAAGCGAGCCCATAGCCGTATTTTTGCACGGCTCCGCTAGCATCAGTTATCGTTGCCACCGCGTCCCAGATAGTCTGGTCGCCAGCTTGGGGATCTGCTTGGTTACATTATAGTGACCAAGCTCTTCGTGCCGTCTGCGTTGTAGATGTCAGAGGTTAGTTTCTCTTTGTTTGGCACTGCAACGAGCGAGGGTGACTTCAGCATTTACCTCTGATTGTAAAATCCATAAATTTAGAGCTCTTGTCGTTTATCTGCCATGTGCCATCGCCCTCAAACGTCGTAGAAAACTCGCTAAATCTTTGCCGTCGCCGTCTTTGACCTTGACGACTATGCTATCGCCCGGCTTTGCACCAAGGCTTGTCGTGTAGCGGGATCTGTCCGTTTAGCGAGATCGTCTTGTTTGTGTTATCAAGCGTGTAGGTGTATCAGCCGCGTCAATGGCGGTGGTCTGCTTGTTTGTAACAAGGCTTTGAGTTTAGGTTGCCTTTTTAGGCTGATATTTTTAGTAGCTTCTGCTGGCATAAACAAAAATGAGAGCATTATAGGCTTTTTGTGCGCTTTCGCTGCCAAGCTTTAGATCCTCTTGCTCCACGGTGTAAGCTTGTGGGGCGCTTGAAGTTTGGCCGTATTTTCTAAAAGCGTTTGCGCTTGGGGGTGAGTCTGGGTGAGATTTGCAAGTGTGCCAGTAGCATATTGCCCTTGTTATCTACTAAATTTCCAGCCGCGTCTATATCAAAGCTGCCCGTTCTTGTGTAGTAGTTTTTGCCGTTTTGATCGACTACGCCAAAAATCCCTTGCCGCCAATAGCAAGGTCAAAGTTGTTATCTGTGCTGAAAGCTACCATTTGACATATCAAGCGCAGTCGTTTGCTTTGTAGCTCCAAGGCCCACTTGGTCGTTTGTCGGGCCGCTGCCGAGACCAAGCTTTGGTTGATCAAATCCTAAACTCAGGGATTGAAGCTTTGAAACCGACATTATTTATGTTTGAGATGTTGTTTGACCAAACATCCATGCCAAAAGCTTTGCGTCTTGATGCCGCTAACCCCGTTGTAAAACCTCTCATCATGGCGTTTAGCCCTCGTAAAATCTTTTTAACGCTATCCATCGAAACGTATTCGCCAGCAACCTTCATCATAGCCTTGCCATCTACCATTCACCGCTTCGACTGGGTAGTTGCCCACTTGCGTCTTGTACTCTTTGCCGTCTTTGCCAGGTGTAGCTTACTGCTACGTATGTAAGAGCCATTTGGCGCTTGTTTGCCAGTCTCGTCTTTTGCCGTCCCATGTGAGCTTGTGAACGCCAGAGTTTGGGTTATTTAGATCGATAGAGCGGACGACTTGGCCGTTTGTGTTTTTCACTTCTAGCTTGCCGTTTGCAAGGTCAGATTTGAAATAAAGCGCGAAAATTGCATCTTTTTCTCATCTGTTAGTGTAACTGCATTTGAGCCAGTTGAGACCATCTTGCCAAGGGCTGAGATGGCGTAGGCGTTTGCGTTTGATTTTAGCTGATTTACAAGGTCCTTTCATCGCTTTGTTTGTATTCTCTTGCATTTCAACAGCCGCTAACTGGCTGGTTTGCGTTAGCATCTTTTCAGTATCCATAGGGCTTTTGGGTCTTGGTATTGAAGCTCGGTTAAAAGTAGCTTCATAAATGCGTCTTTATCAAGCTGTCGTCATTTGGATTAGTTCCTGTAGCTTTAGCTGCTGCGTCTTGCCTTGCTTTTGCCTTTTTCTCGGCATTTTTGTTGCGTTGTTTGTGTAGTTATATCTGAAACTGAAGCCATAATCTCTCCTAAATATATCTTGGTATTACTAGCTCAAGCAAGCTTTGTTCCGCTTGGGCGTTTTCGCTATCGTCGTTTTGATTTGAGCTATATTTGTTCTTTGCTTGTTCTCTTTTTTCTTGTCTTTGGTTTTGGTCTGAGAAATTCATCTCAAGCTCAGTAAATCCCATATTTACAAGGCTGTTTTTAAACTCAGCTTGGTTTTGTAAAAAGAGGTTCATCGTAGCCGTTGTAGAGCTAAAATTTACATGCAAATTATTGCCACGATTAACCATCGTGATCTCGACCTCGCCTAAATTTAGCGGGTTAAGCGTGATGTTAAAACGAGTGATCGGCGCTTTGTAGTTTTGCACCTGCTCTTTTTAGCGTAGAAGAGAAATTACTAAGCGTCTCTTTTATCTCCGCCTTTTGTCTGAAGCTGGTGTTTGGCGCTATTTGCGATATCTTTTTACCATTTGATTTAGCTCTGATTTATTATCACTGCTAAAGGTCTCCTCGCTTGGCTCAGCCTCGCTCATCTGCTCTCTTTCTGGAAAGAGTAGCGACTCAAGAGTTGGGGTTTTTGCGCCTTTTGCGTCGTACCTTACCTTTACTTTTGGCTCTTTTGGCTGCTCCTCTGGCTCAACATCTACTAGCTCATCATCAAGCTTTACTTCGCTATCATCTAGCTTTTTAGGCTCTTCTTTGACTCGATCTTAACTTCAGTTTTGTTGGATTTGCCACGACCTCTTTTTAGCAAAGTATCAAGCTTTTACGACCTCTTTTGGATCTCGTTTTCTGATGATGAGTTTGCTCGACCTCGTTTTTAGCTCTTTTTAGGTAAGGCTTATCCTCAGTCTTTATCGGCGTGAAAAATTCCTGTTTGCCCAAATTATCACAAACATCTCGTTTAGTTTTGGCACATCTTCATTTGAAATTTCGATATTTTTCAAGGCCAAGTCAAATTCTAGCCTTAGGTCGATAAGATCGCTAACGCTTTTAACGTTGCTAAGCTCTTCAACGTTCTCAGGGGGCACACTTAAGAAAATTTGCTATTTTGTCGCTGAATTCTGAGAGTAGCTTACTTTCGTTGCCATTTAGAATTCTAAAACTGCAAAAGCTGCATGAAATGTGCATTTCATAGAGCTCATTTTTGTATCTTCGTCCAAATTTTTCTTCAAGTGCGGCTGAGATACTGCCACGCTTTCGTTTTGCGCCTTCTCTATCGTCTCTTTTTGGATATCAACAGTTTTTACTATCTCTTTGACATCCTTTTCGGTGATCTTTTGACCAGCTATTTGCCTTGCTCGCAGCGCGTCTAAAAACCATCGACAAAAACTCCGCCGTTGTTTTGAGACTTCTTCGCAGCCGCAGGCTTTTTAGTAGCCGCAGGGAGCTAGCAAATCTACGTTGTTTTTCGCTGTGTAGCTTGCATTTAATCCCCTTTTAAATTAAAAACGTTTAATGCCAAGCATGCAAAATCTATTCCAAAAATTAATTTCTTGATATCAGCTTAGAAATTTATAAGAAATGGCTATAATCTGCCCCTATTTTAAAAACTGATAAAGCGAAAAATATCAAACTAATAAACGGAGAAAAATTTGGAAAAGATACGAAATAGTAGCCGTCATCGCGCACGTCGACCACGGTAAAACAACAATGGTTGATGAGCTTTTTGAAGCAGTCAGGAACATTTTAACGAGCATCAAAACCTTGGCGAGCGTGTAATGGATAGCAACGACATCGAAAGAGAGCGTGGCATCACGATCCTTTCTAAAAACACCGCCATTCGCTACAAAGATACAAAAGATCAACATCATTGACACCCGGGCCACGCCGACACTGGTGGCATGAGGTAGAGCGTGTTCTTAAGATGGTTGATGGCGTTTTACTACTTGTCGATGCGCAGGAAGGCGTTATGCCGACAAACCATTGTCAGTCAAAAGGCGCTATCTCCTGGACTTCGCCCAATCGTCGTCGTAAATCGCAGATAGATAAGCCTGCTGGCGATCCAGACCGCGTTATAAATGAAATTACTGACCTTTTTGTCGCACTTGATGCAAAGTGACGAGCAGCTAGAATTTCCAGTCGTTTATGCAGCTGCTAAAATGGCTACGCAAAGCTAAAAACTAAGCGAGTGAAAACAAAGATAGTGCAGCCGCTCTGAGACTATCCTAGCTCACGTATGCCAGCTCAAGCGGTGGCGACGAGAACCCACTGCGACTTCAGGTTTTCACGCTTGATTATGACAACTACGTCGGCAAGATCGGCATTGCGAGTATCCCAATGGTAAGATAGCTAAAAACCAAAACGTCATGCTTGCAAAAGGCTGATGGCATCGAAAGACAACTGGTAGTCCCTGAGCTCATAGGCTTTATGGGGCTCGACGTGCTGATATAAACGAGGCTGGCACTGGCGACATCGTAGCGATCATGCGTCGGCTTTGACGCGCTTGACGTTGGCGATAAGCGTCGTTGACCACAACCCACATCCGCTTCCAGTCCCCATCCATATCGAAGGCCGACACTTAGCGTCGTATTTTCTGTAAATGATGGCCCGCTTTGCGGCACTGCAGGGGCAAACACGTCACGTCAAAACAAGATCGACGAGCGCCTATGCTGACGAGATGAAGACCAAATATCGCGATGAAGTATGAAAACATCGGCGAGGGCAAACCGTAAAGTAAGCGGCATCGTGGCGAGCTTCAGATCACCATTTTGGCTGAAAATATGCGCCGCGAGGGCTATGAGTTTTTAGCTTGGCAGACCTGAGGGTCATCGTAAAGAGATAAACGGCGTAGAAATGCGAGCCATACGAGCTTTTTAGTGATCGACGCGCTGATGATACGACAGGACTGAGTCGTAGAAAAACTTGGCAAAAGAAAAGCTGAAATGGTCTCTATGAACCCAACAGGCGACGGCCAAACAAGGATCAGGGATCGAGATCCCAGCGCGCGGTCTGATCGGCTTTAGAAGCCAGTTTTTGACTGATACAAAGGGCGAGGGCGTTATGAACCACAGCTTTTGGAGTTTTAGACCGCTTAGCGGCACCGTCGAGCACAGAACAAATCGGCGCTTTAGTTTCTATGGAAAACGGCGTAACGCTTGCTTATTCGCTATTTAACCTGCAAGATCGTGGCGTGCTCTTTCTGTGATCCACAGAGCAAAAGTCTATGTGGGCATGATCATCGGCGAGCACAGCCGTCCAAACGACCTTGATGTAAATCCTATCAAGGGCGAAAACCCTAACAAACGTGCGTGCTAGCGGTAGTGACGATGCGATCAAAGCTAGTTCCGCCTAGAAAAGCTAAGTCTTAGAGCGTGCGCTGAGGTGGATAGGGACGACGAGCTGAGTCGAGGTTACACCCGATAAATATCCGCGTTCGTAAAGCGCTATCTAGACCCAACAGAGCGCAAAAGAAAAAGCAAAAACTATAATGCCAAATTGTACGCAATTCGCTTTGGTGCCAGCCAAAGGGACGCTAGTAAGCAAACAATGTGCAAAACGCTCCGTTACTAATCGGTTTGCAGTTTATCTATTTATGCGAAGCAGGTGGGCTAAATGAGCCGATCCAGAACTGGCTGCTGCCAAATGATAGTTGCTGTATTTTTGAGTTTTGACGCTTCGGTAATTGTAAATTGTGTAGTAAACATGTCCACGGTCTGATCTGATGCCGTCTGAGGAATTTATAGAGTGGTTGCACTCTTTATAAAGACTATTTTCGCCCACAAAAGCAAATCAGTTATGGCAGAGTGGATTGGCTTTACTTTGGATCTACAAAAGTGGTTAAACTTAGATTTTGAGAGCTATTAAAGTCTCTCAATTATCCTCTTTTAGCAGTGAAAGTATTAAAGCTATTATTTTTGTTTAAATTTGGCGTGTGGGTGTTTTTGCTTGCGAAGTGACTTTGTGGTAAAGTGAGTGGTTCTTTCCTTCTTGCAAAAGGAGCGATTTATGCGTAATCTGATGGTCTTGGTAACTGAAGTTGTTGAGAAATCATCTTGGCACAAGTCATCAGCCAGCTGGTGTAGCCAAAGCATCCGATAGACTTTTAAATTTGGCACGAGCGAGCCTAGAGCCTACAGAAAGATGGGTATCAATTTAGTTTGGATATTTGTGATTTATCTAATTAGTAGATTCAAATTTAGACCTTTGTCTAAAAACTAGCTTTAAAACCGCTCTTTGCTAGCTGTGAAATTATGGGTACCACCATCAAAACTACATAAAACCACTCAAATTGAGAAAGTGCAGGGCGTAAGTTTAACTAACGTGATCTTTTTAGTTTTGACTTTGCAGGTACATACCTACGATGGCATATCTTCGGAAAAATGCTCATCCACAACTTCATCAGCCACGCTTAGCTCAAAGCTTCAATCCACCTCATGCCATTTTATTTGCGCTACCATAAAGCGCCAGCCAGCCTCGGTGATTAAATTTCTCCTCATGTTCTGCACTCTTTTACGACCCTGATCGCCTTTCACCTGGATATAAAAATGCGCTCTTTTGGGCGGCGGATGAAATTGCCCATATGGCGCTCTTGCAAGCTCATTGCAAAACGCTAATCGGGTGTAGCGTCGCCCGATGAGGGCAAGGTTTGTCCTCATTTCGCATTTTGGCGTGGTTTGTCTCTCTTTGTAGTCCTTGCTTAAAAAGCCAGCTTCGCCGTGTCGGTTTGCGCTAGGTATATCACGTGTCCTCTTTTGAAAGCACATGCATGATGTGCATTGTATGCAGCCCAGCAGAGACGAACTTCGTCCCAAGCCAAAAGTAGCCAAAAAGGCCGCACTTAGTGGCTCTACGCAGGCTATCATGCGCGCTTTTGAAGCGCCCATGAGCTTGACTCCGATCACGTCAAAAGCTAAATGCAAATATCGTGCCAGCGTGATGACAGCAAAAATGCTAGCCACTGCGCCGTGCCACTAAGCTGCAAGCTCCCCAAACTCTCCTAGCTCAAAAGCAAAGCACCACGCCACCCTATTGCCACGCCCCAGCCAAGCGTGAGGCGCGACTGAGTGTGGCGTTTAGCCTTGTAGAACCAAAGGTTTGCAAATGCAGACGAAAAGCAGCGCTTACCACAGCGAAAATAGTGCTTCTACTGAGATGACAAGGGCACAGAAATTTGAGCATGCGTGGCTAGGAAAAAGACCCTCAGCATCGCACTAGAGTAGCGTCTCAAGTGGTATTGGCGTCGCTTATCTCTTTTGAGACAGATGATGGCTAGGATGAGAACTGGGGCAGTGTGTGCGCTGAAATGACGGTCGCAACTGCGCGGCGTTTGAGAGCCTCGATTGAGCATATAGCATACTGCGTCATCATGAGCTCAAGCAGGGGCGTATATATAAGAAGCTCTACTAGCAGTTTTCACGTCAGTGAGGCACCTGCAAAACGGCGCTGTGAGCCATAAAAACGTAGTAGAGCACGATAAAAGCACCAGCTAGCAAAGAGCCTGTGGGTGGTACTAAAAATCAGCGCTTATGCTCTGCGAGAAGAGATGCTCGCCCGCAAAGCTCCGCTAAACTCCCAAAGAACGCCAACAACCAGCGTAAGAAGCACTCTAGTTGATGGCTGGACATAATCGATTATCTATCTTTATGTAGCCGGGCGTCTTTGCGCAGTGTGGGGAATATGGCCCATAAAGCGCGCAGTTATGGCAGTTTCTAGAAAAGAGACAGGCATCGGCCACTGCCGCCAGGTCACAAGGGATCTCATCTGAGATGGTATTTGCCACCTGAGATATGACGCTGAGACTAGCATGCCAAGCAGGCTACTGACCACCGTACTGCTATCTTCTATGGCTGTTGCGGTTCCTTCCAGAGTTTAGCACTCGCTTTTATATCGATTAACTTTTGCTTCAAGGACAGCTTTTGTCGAGCTTTGAAATAACGGTCATAGCTTTGTACCATACTCTTTTATGTTGATGTAAAGCACGCTATCGGCTTGGTAAATGGATCAAGCTTGTTTAGTGGCACGGCGGCGATCTCGCTTGGTTCCGGCTATGCCATTTTTGCTTAAATGTCTCTGCTACAAGAGCTACTGGAAATACGTAGTATCCAGCTCTCGCTAAGTGCTACTGTATTAGCCAGAACCGCTGCTGAGCCAGCCACATCAGTGCTATCGTTTGTTGGCATGAGTACTAGGATAGGTGAGGCTCTTTTTGTGAAAAGGCTGAGTAGTCGTATGGCTCAGGCCTTTTACAGAGACATCCAGTAAAAATATCGCTAGAAGTGCCATAGCTATAAATTCAGGCTATCATCTTTGGCCTCCTACTGCTGTAGGCGTTTGAACCAATTTCTTGAGTTTTGATGAGATTTACATATTCTCCTGGGACTCGTGCACGGTAATCTTTTGTCAGAAAAGTACATTTGTGCAACGCCCAAATTTCCACTATTTAGATACAAAAGTCCAAGGTGTTGCATATACGCCGCCAGGGGCGATTTTGTAGCCCTTTGCACGTTGAGAGAGCTGGACTCAAAGTCTCAGCGTACATTTTGCTCGTTTGTGTATCGCCGCTCATTTAGATATGTGTATAAAGCATTGTTATACATTGCCATCCCAGTAGTACCAAGCTGACCTTGGTGTATCGTTGATTGCAGCCCGCAAGCATTAGCGCAAAAAGCGCAAGGCGGAGTAAGTTTTTATTTACTGCCCGCGCCGCCTCTCATGCCGTTTACTAGGTTGTTTACGGCTCCTCTATGATAGCTTCAGGCTTAGCACCTTGCCATTTAGCGTAGAGTCGTAATTCAGCTTCGAGCCACCCAAAGCCTATGATTTCTCTGTTTGAAGAGGGTGTATTCGCCAGCGCCGCTGACTCGAGTAGACGACCTCTGCGGTTTTGCATCGACAACGTTTACGGTACCTTTGAGTAGGCAGTTTGCTGCCTCTGCCAAGTATGCCAGTAGCCGGTGATCGCCTGTTGTCTTGCGGCCGTTCTGGTCACATCGCCAGTTATCACATATCTTGAGCCTTTTAAATTTTGGGCCTCTTTGCTTAGCTCTGCTCTCTTGCTTTGATCTGCCTCATATTTGATCTATCAAGCACTGAAAATCTACCGCTTTGCTGTAAATTTGTGCTCAGAGATGCTTTTGAGCTTGGTGCCAAGCGTCCTCGCCGTCACCAGCCGCGCCATTTTGATAGGCTGATTGGTTGGTCGCGGCAGCCACAGAAACTGAGACTTTTGTCCGTTATAAACTGAGCCGTAGCTTGCATTTCTTTGGGGTTTCTACTCACTCTTGAGCTCTCGCTTGCATCCAGCAGCAAAAGCGCTGCGATCACTAGAGCCGCACTAAATTTCCAAAACATTTTTCATATATGTAGCCTTTATGATAAAAATCTTCACATACTACTAAATTCACTTTTAAATAGCCTTCAAAATTGCATCGAAACTGTAAACGTAGTCTTATTTATTGACAAATTTGTCTCAAAGTGAGCAAAATCACGGCAGTTCTAAGTTTAGAAAACCTGGATACAAAAATGCACTCAATCGGAATCGATATAGGCTCAACTTCTGCAAAAGTAGCGCCGCGGAGGCAAAGTGGCGGCGAGGATAAAGGAGCTATACTCTGACCGGCTGGATGTAGCGCAGATACGGCCATGCTATATAAAGAGCGAGTTTGTGCTTTGGGCGCTAAGAGCTTTTATTTTGCAGCGACCGGATGTGCGAGTTTCGGTGCCATACGCTGACAAAGCCTTTACAGAGATCACCTGTCACGCGCTTGGGGCGCGCTGCTTTGCAAAAAGCGGACTGCCGCTACCCGACGATGGGCGGCCAAGATGCGAAGGCTATCATGCTTGAGTAACGGCGCAGTGACGGACTTTACGATGAATGATAAATGCTCAGCCGGCATCACTCTTGAGAGTGATGTCAAACCGCCTTGGTTAGGTCTGATGAGCTTACGCTGCCTTGCTAAAATAGCGTACAAAGATATCGCCATAAAAGCTCGATGTGCACGGTCTGCGGAGTCTGAGATCATAAGCCTCATCGCCCAAAATGTCTCCACGAGAAAATATCGCAAAAGCGGTGGATCACCCCAGCTTATAAATACATTCAGTCGTCAAAAACAGGCAGTACGAGGCTACCTTTCTAGCGGTGGCTTTAGTCAGAGCGAGGTATGTGAGAGAGTACGTAGAGGTGTGCCGGCGGGCCGAGGTCACCACGCACAAAGATGCGGATCTGACTGGCAGGTGCGATTCGCGCCAGCCCCTGCGAGGGATAAGGTAGGCCCATGGAGAGGAATATGCGGCAATAAACGAGAGTATGGAAGTGAGCTGTACCGCCACCCATGACAGCGCGCTAAGCAGACTGGCCAAAATCGAAAGTCCGAAAGCGCCGTGCTAGCGGCCAAAAGATCGCTGCCATGTACATCTCCGCACGCCATAGAGAGATCATCCACGCAGCAAACGCTTACAGCGTGAGCGTCTGCGCAATCATTGGCGATAACGCGGTCGCTGAGGCGAAAAGTACCTGCCTAAAAATCTCTGTCCGCTCATATAAAAGCATGGCTGTGGGCTGCTACGGGCAAAACAAGTGCCCATTTGTGCGAGAACTCTGATATCGTTATCGGCGAAACGACGTGCGATGGTAAGAAGAAGATGCATGAGCTAACGTGGTTTAAAGATAGTGCACGTCATGCACTGCCACATTTCAAGAGCCAAAAAGTTTGTAGTGGCAAGATGAGGCTAGGCAGCTAAAGAGCGATCCTGGAGGCTAAATTTTGGCGTAAAAAGTGAGCGATGAGGAGCTTAGAAACTCTATCAGAAGCATGTTAACAAAGAGCGTGAGCGCTGATGCTGAAATATACCAAGTCATGACTAACGCCACCACCGATGGTGACGTGCAGAGAGCTGCACTGCACTGGCTATGCAAATGGCTATATTTGATAAAGCCGAGCAGATAAAGCGACAACCGGTGATCATCAAATAAGCTTAAAAGATTTGCGTCAGGGATGAAATCTCACCTGTGCATAAAGATGCCAAACGCATCATCATCTGCGGGCTGTCAGCATGGCGGGGTCTATGATAAAGATGGTGCCTGCCAGTAGAGAGAGGCAGGTGGCGTCGTGGTGGCTTACGAAAACTGCGCGGAAACTAGTGCATTTACCAATCTAATCGACGAAAAACGAAAGATCCGATTGGCGCCATAGCAAAACGCTACTGGCGATACCTTTGCCCCATAATGTCGCCAAATAAAGATAGAGAAAATGTGCTACAAGAGATGATAAAAGAGTATAAAGGCGGACGGCGTGATCGACATTGTGCTGCAAGCCTGTCACACCTATAACGTAGAAACTACCAATATGAAAAGAGCGTGCAACGACGTAGATACGCCTTATATGGCGCTTGAGACGAGACTTTTCTACGAGAGCGATGCTGGGCAGATCAAGACAAGGCCTGAGGCATTTATGAGATGCTTTGGGATAAATTGCGTCAAAGAGCAGGGGCTAAAATTTAGCTTCAGGATAAAATAGCTTGACTTTAAATGCAGTGAGATGCACTAAAATCACAAGTCAACTAAAGCTAGTGAGTAATTGTAACTTTTTAAATAGCAAACCAAAAAGCCACCATGCAGATATATCTCATGTGTTGATAGTCATAAAAGAACTGAATTCCACTTCTCATCACCATTTTTCATTTTGTCGTTATACTTCTCTTTTGTTTTTCTCTGTCGCTCCATTTTATACATATCACGAGATCTCTACATATATAGTGTGCTTTTTAACTCATTGCAGCCATATTCAAAGCATTTTTACCATCTGCTTTTGACTGTGAAAAGAGCTTTTGCATAAATCAGACTCGATGGCTTCTTTCTTTGCACATAATCATCACTTTTCTGCAAAACAAACTGCCTCTCTTTAATTAAGTCAAAGAGCTCGTACATTGCGAAATGGAGCGTACTCTTTTATCATAACAAGCCGCACTCTGGTCTAATAGTCTTCTTCATAAAATTACTACAACTTTTTAAGATCTTTGCTTTTCCATAGCCTCTAGTTTTCTAGCCAAAAGACAACTCTAGATCGTTACCTTTTATCAAAGCACCCGGTCTTTTGCATCATTAGTCCCAAAGCTTTTGAGTATTTTTCTGAATAAATTCTTTTCTCCCCACCATATAATCATAATTTGGTCTCTATCTCCGCCAACAAACCTCCACGCCAGAAGCTTCTTACCATAATAAAGCACCAAACTAAAGTTGAAATCGTAATTTGCTTTTCATCTTTCTATTCTCCTTTTTGGTTTGCAAAGGCATTCTACGTGGCTTATAATTTAAAAGGGTGCTGGCTTGTGCAGAGAGTCTAAATTTAGCGTTTTAAAAGGTGCAGAGTATGTCAAGCAGTCTCGCTAGCTTTGTGCATATCATTTAGAGAAAGCTGGTTTGGTTTTTGTGTAAATTCACCCTTTGGCTTCGTCTAGGATTTTTAGGCTCAGAGATGTGTAAGCAAACTCCTTTTTAGGATCTTTGCTCTTTTGTAAAACAATTAGCCTCGATAAAAGCTTGCAAAAAGCTATCATCTCTTTATAGATAGTAGTTGGTGGCCGCATTTGCACAAAAACTGGCTTTTTGAGCCCGAAAACTCGCGCAAACACGCTACTTTTGTGGAGCTCACTTAACACTCTCTAACCACATCGGGCCTTATCTCGTAAAACCTTATCTCACTAGCTTTTTAAGAGCCAAAACGTCACTAGCTCTATTTAAATTTATAGAGGCGCTATCCGCTTCAATGACGTTTATAACGCCATTTTACGAAGAGAATAAGCACTCTGCAGGTTTGTTTTGATCAAGGTATCTCATGCCAAAATAGCACGCTGGCATTTTTATCAGCCATCGCATGTGATTAGTAGCTGCTGCTTTTCGCCGCCTAGCTCAAAGTAGCTCACCATGATGGAAAATTTCATCCTTTTGCTAGGCGTCTTTTGCGAGCAGCCCGACAAAAAGAGGCCGCAAGCAGCAAAACTACTAATTTTCTCATTTTATGAAGTAATCGCCATCAAAGCTTACAAGCGAGTACTTTCTCTCGTTGCCGATGCTCTCTTTGAGCTCATCGATGCTCAAAAACCCAAGCTATCGGCTCCGATATGCTCTCTGACCTCTTCGACGCTTTTTTGGCGCTTATTAGCTCCTCAAAGCTTCGGTGTGTCGATACCGTATCGCTCAGGATACTTGAGCTCAGGGCACGCAACTCTGAAGTGAATTTCTTTTCGCTCCTGCGTGCCTTAAGAGATCGACCACCTTTTTAGAAGTGGTGCACACGAACGATGCTGTCATCGATCACGACGATGCTTTTGCCCTCTAGCACGCTTGACGATAGGATTTAGCTTTTAGTTTGACCTTTAATTTCTCATCTCTGGCTTGGCTCGATAAAGGTTCTGCCCACATAGTGATTTCTAGTGATGGCTAGCTCAAATGGAATTTTGCTCTCGTTTTGCGTATCCAAGTGCTGCTGGCACGCCGCTATCTGGCACTAGCCTACAAAGTCAGCCTTTACCTTGCTCTTTCTAGCAAGCACCTCGCCCATCTTTTTTTCTCACTTCGCAGACGCTTTTTACCCTCTATCACGCTATCTGGGCGCGCAAAGTAGATGTACTCAAAGGCGCAAATCCCTAGGCTCTGGCTCGAGTATGCAAGCTTTGAAACTCGCTCTTGCCATGCTCAAAAACTATCATCTCGCCAGGTCTAACATCTCTTATAAATGTTGCTCCCACAAGATCAAACGCGCAAGTCTCGCTAGCTACGATATATCCGCCGTCCTTTAGCCTGCCAGACAGCGGCCCTAACTCCCCAGCGGTCTCTGATGGCAAAAAGTCTTGTGGCGTGACTGCACGAGCAAGCAGTAAGCACCTTTTTATCTTGTCAAGTGCTGCGATGATGCGATCTTGTAGGTGTTCGTCGTGGTTTCTTGCGATGAGGTGGATGATGTTTTCGGTGTCCATATGTTGTCTGAAATATCGCGCCATCTTTGATGAGCTCGTCTCTGACCTCGTCTTTATTGACCAAATTTCCGTTGTGAACGATTGAGATTTGACCTAGGGCGTAGTTGGCGGCTATTGGCTGGGCGTCGCGGCCTGAGTTTTTGCCAGCTGTCGCGTAGTGGTTGACCGATCGCCATGTCGCCTTTAGTGAGCTCAAGATCTCCTCGTTAAAGACATCAGTGACTAGGCCGTTGCCCTTGTGAGTGGAAAAGTCTCCGTCGTTACAGACGCTGATGCCACTTGCCTCTTGACCGCGGTGTTGCATAGAAAATAACGCATAATACGCCGTTTTTCGCCGCATCTTTAGAAATTTTATGATACCAACTATCGCACACATCTTTTATCCTCTTTTCATCTTTTTAAATTTCATCTTTGTAGTTAAGTGATCTCACTTTTAACGCTAAAGTACTTTTTAGTAAGTGGCGTGTTATCCAAAATGTCGGGCACATTTGCCGTTATTTGCACCATTTATAATAATCCACATGCGCTAAAACTACAATTCTCATCATCTCAAATCAACTCACTAGCTTTTTAATTATGGCGATTTTCGCGCTCTGGCAGGTGGGGAATTTATCGCCAAATCTAACTTGTAGCTCTGCGCGCCATCAAGACTAAATTAATCATCAAGCCCCAAACTATCGTCTATTGAGTAAAGACCACTGCTTTGATCTTTTTAGCCAGATGGCAGCCTTTAATGGCGCCTTTTGAAAAAGGTCGCTCTGCCTAGTTGCGGTGTGGTTTAGCTCGATACGTCGCCGTCATTGTAAAAAGCCAACCGTGTGACGACCGACCACGTCGCCTCCACGAAGCGCCATAACAGCGATCTCGTCTTTGCTTCTTGCGCCCACCATGCCAGCTCGTCCAGTTACTAAAAACATCTTTTTAAATGTAGATCTCTGGCCTCTGCCACACACCCTGCTAAAGTCATCGCAGTGCCGCTTGGAGCGTCCTTTTTGTGTCTGTGGTGCTGCTCGACGATCTCGATATCAAATTCTCTTAAAACTTTTGAGCTATCCTCGCTAGTGCGGTTTAACACTGCTACGCCAAGACTCATATTTGTTGCGTAGAGTATTGGCATAGCACCTGATGCTAGGTGATAGCAAGTTTTTCTCATCGTCATTTAGTCCAGTCGTGCCGATGACCAGTGGTTTTGAGGTTGGTTCTAGCGTAGTTTAGCAGTGCTACGGTCGCCTCTTTTGGCTAAAGTCGATGATGACGTCGCACGCTTCAAAAGGATTTAGCAAAGTCATTTGTCAAAAAGCTCGCTGCTTAAATTCAACCTCATGGCTAAAACGCGACGCTTAAAGCGCATTTTTCTCATCTTTTTAAACAAGATGATGATACTCTGAGCCATCTTGCCGCTAGCGCCGTAAAAAGTCCTATTTTTACCAAATTATCCTTTGGATTTTTGGAATTTGAGTATATACATTTCATTATAGAGAGATTACGAATTGGCTTTTTAAAAATGTGAAGGGGCGGATAAAAAGAGAATAGAGAGTGGCTAAGGGCCAAATATTAATGCAAGCTTTCTGTAGCTCATAGCGCTAAGTGCGGCCACTGCGCCGTCACCTGCTGCGACAACTGACTTGCTTTGGAGCGTCCTCTGATGTCGCCTGCTACAAAGAGCCCTTTTAGGCTAGTTTGCATCTTAAGGTTAGTCTCTGACCTGTCCGCCATCAGCCATTTCGCAGATAAATTTGCCGTTTTCATCTTTTAGACTTCGTTATTTACATTTAGTCCGACGAAAGTGAAAATGCTCGGCACATCAAGCATGCGTCGCCATTTTGGTGTCAAGCACGATCTTTGTTGAACCCATTTTATCACTCAAGCGCCTCTTTTACAGTCGCACTTGTTTATAAACTCGATCTTCTCATTTTTCTAGCTTTTTCAACGGTTGTTGGTGCCGCTCTAAACTCGTCGCGTCTATGCACAAGGTAAACTTTTTGAGCAGATATTTGCTAGGTAAAAGTGCCTCTTCAACAGCTGTGTCGCCACCGCCAAGCACGGCTACCTCTTTGTTTTTGTAAAAGAAGCCATCGCATGTTGCGCATGTGCTAACGCCTTTGCCAAAGAACTCGTCCTCACCCTTTTAAAGCCAGCACGTCTTGGGGTTGAGCCAGTCGCCACGATGACCGCTTTTGCCTGCTCGCTCTTGCCACCTTCAAGTAAATTCACAAGCTACCGTCGCTATTTTCTAACACCAACGACGTTTGCCCATTTTGTGAACCAGTCCAAATGCACTGCACTGCTTCCACCAAGTGCTCATAAAGTCAAAGCCGCTCTCGCCAGGGGCTTTTGACCTGGGTAGTTTTCTATCTCTGAGCTAGAGGTGATCTGACCGCCAGGCTCGCCTTTTTCAAACATTACAACATTTTTAATCCGCCTCTAGTGGCGTAAAGTCCGGCGCTTAGTCCTGCTGGACCGCCTCCGATGATCGCTAAATCAAGCATACATTTCCTTTATTCTAAAAACGTTTATGGACGAATTTTGTTTGTAAATTTCGCCCTTTGATGAACTATCTCAACACTGCTAGGTAGCTTTCGTGATGCTTAAATTTCGCATAAGCTCTAAAACTGTATTTACATCAGAGCTTATGTATTTTAGTGTTGAGTTTGACTCATATCTTTTTGAAAGATATCGATCGCCTACAACTGTTTCATTTTTGGTTGGTAGAAATTTCGTCTAATTTTGATTGATTTGAACTGAAGATTAAAAGCGTGTATTTTGGCTCTTTTTGGAGTGAAAAATTTCGCTTTTCGTAAAAACCAGCTTCGCAAAATCAACACATTTATATTGTGAAAAACGATGGTTGCTATACGCAAATGCAGCTGCTATCATAGCTGCACCAAAAATGAACCAAATATATAGGTAAGAGGAAGCAAGCTTCCTCTTCTTTTTCGCTCATTAAAGAAGCAATTGGTTTGTCAGTTAGGGCTTGTTTTGACTGCGCACCGACCATTTGCTCAACTAGCTCGCCATTTTTGAAAAATAGCAATGTTGGGATCGATCTGATGCCAAACTCAACTGCAGATCTTTGCACTTCATCAGTATTTACCTTGCAAATTACCGCTTTGCCGTCGAAAGTCTTCAACAGCTCTTCGATCACTGGAGCTAGCATACGGCAAGGTCCGCACCATGGAGCCCAGAAATCTACTAGAGCAACGCCTTCTTTTTGTTACATAGAACTTTGCTTTTTGTGAGTTCGATGTATTTTCCCATTTGTTCTCCTTATTTTTAAGATGTGGCAATTATACTAAATCAAATTTGACATTGTAGCTAAATAATAATTTTTATTATAAACTAATATTTTCTATCAACTCAAAAGTCTTCACTTTTCACAACAAGCAGATCAAGCTGAAAGTCCCTGTTTGGCTCATTTTTCATCATATAAGAATTTATCGTTTTAAAATTTTTCATATATTTCTGCCTTGTTTAGACAGTACTCGGCCTCGTATTCTCCGCTGGTTGCTTTTACCTCTATAAAGTGCAAAATTCTATCACTACTAAGCGCAATGATGTCGATCTCGCCAAATTTAGGTGGAAATTTCTCTCAAAATGACAAAACCAAGCTTACGCAAAAGTACACGCCCTATCTTCAGAGCTCTTACCAAAGATACTCTTTAGCCCCAAACTACTCCTCGATCCTCATCATAAATGGCTCTTCTTTTATATACTCTGCTCTTTTTAAAAGCTCTATCCGTTCGCTTCGCATCAGCCTCTAAGCTCGTGTGCGTCGTGAAAAATAGCACGGCATACTCGCTCTCATCTTTTTGGCTTTTGTAGCAAGCTATCAATCGAGAGGTTGTTTTCACTCATTAAATTGTTATCTTTGCTAGCACGCCCATTTTTGTCTTCGACTTTTAGCCTAAAGTAGTATTTCGTCTTTTATCCTGTCGCGATCAAGCAGCTCTAAGGTGTTTAGCTCAAATGGCGCTTTGTATCCAGCATGGCGACTTGCTATCTCTTGCGATGTCGATGAGATCGCTAATTACTGCGCTTGCTGTCGCGTCGCCGCCAGCTCCTGGACCCATAGTACATAGTCTCGCCAACGACCTCGCCAACAACGCTGATCGCATTTGTCACGCCACTTGCCTTTGCTATCATTTTGTTTTGTGGCACAAGTGCTGGATGCACGCGTAGCTCGACCTTGCCCTCGCTGGCGATAGCTAGAAGCTTGATCGAGTATTCAAAAGTCTTTTGCGAAAAATATATCTTCTGGGTGATGCCTTTGAATCCCTTCGATCAAGATATCCTCTGGATCGCCGTGCACGCCATATGCGATACTTTGCAGGATGAGAGAGCTTGTGAGCCGTGTCAAAGCCACCCACGTCAAAAGTAGGATCAGCCTCAGCATATCGAGCTCCTGCGCCTTTTTAAGTGCGTCTTTGAAAAGTGAGCCCTCATTCATCATCGAGGTTAGGATGTAGTTACTTTGTGCCATTTAGCATGCCATTTATGCTTAAGATGTGGTGGCGCTAAGCCCCTCTCTAAGGCTCTGATGATCGGTATGCCACCCAGCCACGCTTGCTTCAAAGCCAAATGGCGTGTGGCTCACTTTTGTAAAAGCATATCTAGTGATAGGCTAGAAGCGCTTTGTTTGCAGTGACGACCGCTTTTTGCGCTTTTCGTAAATTTCGCTCACCACTCTAAAAGGCTCTTCAACACCGCCCATAAGCTCGACAAAAACGTCGATATCATCGCGGTTTATGACGCTATTTATATCACAGTCAAGGGATGCCAGCGTCTCTTTTTGTTTAAATTCTAACCACACCGATGACTGGCACTATCTCCTCGCCACATCTTGCTGCGATTAGCTTTTTGTTTTTTAGTAAGATTTTCTGCAACCGACTCACCAACGGTTCCAACGCTAAAGATCGCTACATTCATTCAAATGCTTTCAAATATATATATTTCTTGCCGCTTGTCTTATCCTATTTTCATTTTCGATAAGAGGCAGGCGCACATAGTCGTTTCGCCCTCGCCAAAACCAATGCCCGGGCTAACGGCGACTGAAGCCTTTGTGAAGCTGCTTTGAAAACTCAAGACTGCCTAAGTGGCTAACCTTTGGTGGAAGTTTCGCCCAGATAAACATGCTGGCATTTGGCTTTTTAAAGCTCCCAACCAGCCTGAGTGAAGGCCTCTATCATCACATCTCTTCTTTTTCATAAATTTGGCGTATCTCTTCAACGCAGCTTTGATCGCCGTCAAGCGCGACCGTGGCTGAGACTTGTATCGGCGTAAACATGCCGTAATCAACCCATGATTTTATCTTTTTAAGATGCCGCGCAAAGTCTCTTGTTTCCACACATGAAGCCTAACTCTCCAGCCAGCCATGTTGTAGCTTTTTGAAAGCGTGTAGCACTCGACTGCGACGTCTTTTTGCGCCCTTCTACTTCAAAGATGCTTGGTGTTTTGTAGCCATCAAAGGTAAGATCAGCGTAGGCGATATCTGAGATGATGCAAAATCTCTCTTGCTTTGCGACGCTTACAAGGCGCTCGTAAAAGCTCTTTTGCACGGTCACGGTCGTTGGATTGTGATGAAATGTACCACTACGTATTTTGGTTTTGGGTGAGCTTGCGTGTATCGTCTGGGTCAAATTTTTCAGTTTATTCTCATCTAGCTCAATTGTCGTTGTGAGTGAAGTGGCATCTTTGCGACACTTCCGCCAGCAAACACGCCTGCTGTGTATCGGATAGGCAGGGTCAGGCACGATAGCCACGTCGCCTGGGTTTATCACGGCTTGCTAGATGCACAAAGCCCTCTTTGCTACCGCATGGTGGCGACCGCTTCGGTCTCTGGGTCGAAATTACGCCGTGATTGCTCTTGTACCAGTTGCAAATGGCAAGGCGGGACTTCGTCAAATCCAGCGCTGGCTGGTAGCCGTGGGTCTTGTCTTTTTGCGCGCTTTCGCGTAGTTTATCGACGATATGTTGCGGTGTTCTGCCCTCTGGGTTGCCCATAGAAAAGTCGATGATGTCCTCGCCAGCTCTGCGTGCTGCCATTTTATACGCATTTACTTCGGCAAAAACGTAGTTTGGCAAACGCTCAATTGTATTAAATCTTATCTCATCAAACACTGTTTGCTCCTATTTTATAAGCTTTTGATAATTATCTCGTTTTTAATGTTAGTTATGTCGTTATTGTCGCTAATTAACGCATATTTTGCGTCGTTAGCTATTTATGGTGTAGTTAGTTTTTATCTCGTTTTCTCTTTTTAGATCGATTTGGTTTAAAATTTTTATCATAAATTCTAACAATGGCAGGCCCATTTGTTTGGCTCGTTTGAGATGATATGAGGCCACTTGCGCCTGCTACATCTGATATGAGACGCCGCCACTTTTGACAAGCGGGGGTCTCTTCGTTGAGTACTTTTGACGCATCTAGGCTCATCTTTTTGCGTCCAAATAAAGCGCTAAAATTTCCATCGACCTATCAAATCCATGATCTTAAAGCCGCTTTTTACTAAGCGTGAGGTAGCAAATTGGATCTATGCCGCCACTTTTACAGCTATCCCATAAGAAAGGGTTTCATTGCCATTTTTAGAGGGTACCTTGCTACGCTTATATTTGCATCTTCAAGAGCTACATTATCGAGTTTTACAAAATAGTGCTGATGGGACTTTTTGCGTGCTTATAAATTACTAAATTTAAGCTATTTGAGCTAAAAGAGAGTCATCGTAGTTCGAGCTTTGCTTTAGCCTTGAGACCAGCTCGCCGACGTTTAGCGAGACCGTTAGTGTCTAAATTTTTCTATTGCGAAATCTTTTCCGCTGCTTAGTGCAGTTTGCACTGCTATTTAGATCAAAAAGCGTAGTGACGCTAAAAAGAAGAAATATGGCTAGCTACCAAGATTTGCTATTCATCTCGACAAACTCGTCGTAAGTTAAAAATTTTCATATCGCCATTTTCTACTAAAAATCTAGCTGGACGGCTCGGGTATACTTTTGTCACTTTTATCGCCGATCTGAGCTCGATGTTGCCATTTCCGCAAACGACTGGCTGTCTTTGGTCTCATTATATTGACACTTTGCTTGTGTCGCTTCGATGTTTTTGGCCATTTTCAAGGTTGATGATGCCTATCCAGACTGCGTTGTTTTGGTGTGATGACCGCCTCATTTAGTGGCTTTGTCACGTTTTGCTCTACTTTTTGGGCCTGGCTGAGGGCTGCCATGCTGGGTTTTGCGGCATTTTGATCAACGCTAGCAGGACTTACAGTCACGTTTTGCTCAGCTGGGCTAGAAATCTTTCACGCTCGAAGCGTTTGCATCGATCTTTGGAGTGTTTTGAGAGATCGTTACGTTTGTGTCGATTATGTTTTCTTCATTCGATACTTGATTGCGGGTAGCTCACGCTTGTGTTGTCTTCGTTCAAGGGTCGCGATGAAGTTGGACGTATTTGTACGCGTCAAAATATAAGCACCGCCGATGATAGCTAGGATGACGATCCAGAAGAAAAAGCCAGATCCGCCGCCTTGCCTTTGGTTTGTTATGTCATCAGGCGTGTATGGGGCGATCTTTGGGCTAACTTGGTTTTGTTGCTCTCATCAGGGTGTCTGCATAAATGCGTCGTATTCGGCGAGCAGTTCGCCAAGATCGACGCCATACTCACGCTGTAAAATTTGGCGTAGCCTCTGATGTTTAAGCGTGATAATTTTCGAAAATATCTTTGTCAAAAATGTATTGTAAAAACGTCGGTTCGATGTGCGTGTTTACGCGAAATTTCCTTTATGCCTATCTCTTTTAGATTTTTCTGATTCACTCATCTATCATCCTATCACAAATTATCGCAAAAGCTGCACTTACATTTAGGGGAGTCCCAGCCGTCTTTTTAGCTTGATACCGACGCACTCATCGCACTTTGCTAGAGCTTTTTGCGGTATGCCTTCGCCCTCTGAGCCCATCACCAAAGCCCTCTTTGCCAGCACATTCATCTCTTTTATATTTTTTGCCCTCGCTTGCCGTCGCGTAGAGCCTAAAAACCACACTGTTTTAGCTCGTTTAGCAGGCTAAGTCCATCCTCAAAGATCGCTATTGGTATCTCGTAAGCAGCACCGCTACTTGACCTTAAAAACGCCTTGCATATTTACACTTTTTGTAACGATGACAAGTCCTTCGCAGCCCAGAGCATAGGGCGCTTCTGCGATAGCGCTGATGTTTCCGACGTCACTTATGCCGTCAAAGTACGGCGATGAAAGTTTAGCTTTTTAGCTCAACAAAGTCTGAAAAACTCAAACTCACTAACGCTTGCTAAAAAGCCTTGATGGTTGCCGCCATGCGCCATCGACTGTGCCTTTTGATTATCCACGCTGGATGATCTTCTTGCCTGTACCTACAATTTTAGAGAAGAGTATCACACTCTTTTTGAGAGATGAGATCTCTTCTAGGATCTGTGGGCGCTTGTTCAAAATATGTAAAAATAGCTGTTTTCCGTATATTATCATAGTGGCTTATGGTAGCTAAAATCAAGTAAACTTAACTTATTTTGCTTCTAATCCTGAGTGAAATTTTTGAAACTTTGTGGAGAAAATTTGAGCTTTTTAACTTTATGATTTTGCAGAGCTCGTCGTATATCTTTTGACATCTTCGCCAGTTATTTTTGCTAAGCAGTTTTGCCTTTTGCTTTTGGGGCGATATCAAGCGAGATGATCTCATCTTTGTGATATTTGAGTGACTATGTTAGCACTTTTTGAGATGACGACCGCCCACTCGCATTTAAATTTGTCTTTTTCATTTGTAAATTGGGTGCAGCCTATCTCAATTTAGTCTCAATTTCTGTGGCCTCTTTTATGGCAAAAATTCTCTCTCTGGCTCTAATTTGCGATGCTTTGCTACCAAGCTAATATGCGTTTTGGGCTTTTCATAGATCACGGCTGGATAGGCTAATTTGAGAGCATTTTGTATGGCTAGAGCTCTATCTCTGCCGGTATTTTGGTAAAAAAATCCTAAAAAGATAAATTCTTTATCGCAAAGTCCGCTTGCCACGACGCTTAGAAGTGCGGCGTTTGCTCCGCTTTGCAAATTCGTATACTTGATATCATTTTTTGAGCGTATCTTACTAGGCTCACGCCTGGGTCGCTTATGCCTGGCATGCCAGCGTCGCTCATATAAGCTACGTTTTTGCTCCAATTCATCACTAAATTTTGCAAAAAATCATCTTCATTGTGGGTGTGAAGCGGGATAGTATCTGAGATGTTTATCTGTGCGTCAAAGCGTTCGTTTAGTAGGTTTACAAGGCTTTTGCAAAACTCTTGTATCTTCGCAGATAGCTATCTCGCATTCACGCAAAATCTTGATCGCGCGAAGCGAGATATCTTCTACCTCCTATTGGAGTAGGAACAAAGTAGAGCAAGGCTTATTTTTGAGCGTATTTTTTCTTAAATTTCTCAACACGGCCAGCGCTATCAACTATCTTTTTCGCTGCCTGTGAAAAACGGGTGGCACTTGTCGCGAAATGTCAATTCTGATTTCGCTTTTGTTTGACTTTGTCTTTAAAAAAGTGTTGCCACACGCGCAAGTTACGGTGCAATCTACATACTCTGGATGGATCTCTTTTTCATCATCTTTCCTTTATTATTTTGGGCTATTTGTTACCTTAAAAGTTGCTGATTATATAAAAACTAATCTAAAAATCAAATAAATCAAGCAAAGAGTACGCCACAGATATGACTGCGGTCTGTGATCTTAAGATATTTTTGTATTTAGGCCGTAGATATTTTTAAATTAGCTGTCTCATCATCGCTAAATCCGCCCTCTGGACCGATTATTAAATATCATCATCTCTTTTTCATTTAAATTTTTACCGCCAAAATTTATGGCTGAGACATTTTTATAAACGCTCATTAGCTCGTCTAAGTTTTGTGTAAAGTCAAACTCCATTAGCGATGTTCGTCCGCACTGCTCGCATGAAAGTGCGTTTATGTAGTTTAGCTTTTTCAAGGTCGATCTTGAAATTTGCCTGAGAAAAAGTTAGTGTAGACAAAGGCGATCTTGCCGACGCCAAGCTCATTTAAAAATGGTAGTGCCTTTTTCGACCGTCTTTGGGATCAACGACCGCCCAAGCGATGTTAAAGTCAAACTTTATGCTCGCAGTTTAGGCTGGCAAAAGACAAGGCTTAAATTTGCACTTCTGCGCTCTATCTCATCGACCTCGTAGATATACTTTGCTGTCACGCAGGTTTCTAACGCTTATGCGCTCGCCAGCCTCGACTCTTCTAGCTTTTTAGGTGCAAAAAGGCCTCATTTACTATCTTTAAGCTGCTCTTCTCCAGCGTTTTTATCATATAAAAATTTCATCTAAATTCCTGCAATAACAATCAAAAATAATCTCACAAATGCCTTTAATCAAAGGGCAAATTTCTTAAATTCTCTAGCTCGCCAGCAACTGGCGTATCTTTTAGCCTCTTGTATCCTATGGCGCTAAGTGCTATCAAAACTATCAAGATAAGAAGCATTTTTATGGCGTTAAATTTTAGTTCGTAGTTGTAGTACGCCCACAAAAATAAGCCCAGTTAGCACCAAAAAGCTAAGTAGCATATGATAAATAGGCAGAAAAAATATCTTATACGAAGCACGTAGTTTTTGCCTAGCGCTCCCAAGCTGTGTAAGCAGTAGATAAAGCGCCCGCACAGCAAGAAGTGCGTAGAAAACGCCACGTGAAATGCGGCAAAGTGTAGGCAAAAAGCGAAGCTAAATGTTCGTTCATTTCTTTATCTTTAGGTGGCTCGTTTTCCTCGACGACTGGCTCAGGCGGTAGCTGCTCGTCTATCGTCACAGTTCGCGTCTGGCTGAGCTACTGTGACATCCGTTGGCACTGGCTCGCTCACGTCACTTTTGCCTCTTCCTTCTCGCCACATCCCATACGCCAGCTATAAGCAAAAAGAGGTTACAAATACTCATTAAACGTCCTTTTGGATTTTCTATTTTTATCTTATTTATCATCTTTTTCAAGCAAATTTTTATCTTCCCACTCGTCTATAATGGCCTCCTGAAAAATTGATATCACTAAGCCTTATCTCGCCCATTTGTGGGTTTGTCGCGTCCTCTTTGAAGCACTGCGCATAGCCAGTGTCGGTCTCATGGACGATGACGCTATGAAGCTTCACTTCGCGCTCGCCGTTGTTCATCACGCTAAGCTCAAGTATCCGCTCGATCATGACAAAAATATGCGGCAAAACTGCTCTGCGCTGGGATTTAGTGGGATCTCGATCCACCTTGCAGAGTGCTCTTTTTAGGTCGTTTTTATTCGTCACTATCGCCTGAAAATATGGTCGTAGCGTGGTCGAAAGCTATCGATGATCGTCTTTATGTTTTGCTTTCATCAGCCCAAAGTCATAGACCATGCCAGCGTTGTCTAAGAAAATGTGAGCTAAGTAGAAATTTCTGCTACGTAGCTGTGGCCGTGGATGCTCGTCCTGCAGCGCTTTGAGCTACAAAATCTCACGATATGTGCATTTTCAAATCTAAAAAGTTTTCTAATAATCATCAAACACCCTCTTTGTCGCCCCAAAGCCTGATGTGGATACGCTCTGAGTAGTTAAATCCCATGCTTTATGGCAAATTCCGCTGTTTTTAGAGCATTTTTGTAGCTCGTCTTTATTTGCGCCCATCGCCATGCACCAGACGGGCAAATGTACTCTATTTTTTTATATATAAATTCTCTCCAGCTCACTTTTTGTCAAAGCGCGAGAGGACAAATTTTAAAAAGCTACTTTTTGCGTTATTTTTGATAGCTAAAATAGCATCTAAATTATGCGTTTTTGCTCGCTAACTCCGCTGTTTGCTAGCTTTATGCCAAGTGCAAAATGGCAGTTTTTATAAATTTGAGATTTTTACCAAAAATCAACCAAGATCGTGCCATTTGTCTCAAAAATGCACCTCAGTAATTTATAAACGAAATTTCTTACCAAATTGTAGAAATTTTTCATTTTGATGCCAGATGAGTGGCTCGCCGCCTGTTAAAACGACGATCGGCTTTTGCTCTAAGCCTTTTGCTAAAAGCCTATCAACTATGCTTTAAAATTCATCTGAGCTATATGTTTTTGTGGTGAAAAATGCCCCTTTAAAAACGGCTCTTATGCTATCACAGCCCCAAAAGCTCTTCGCCTGTTTTTAAAAGATCTTGTCTTTACGCCAAAGCCAGAGCAGTTTAGGTTGCAGCCCAAAAAGCGTATATGCGAGTCTTCCCTGATAAGCACCCTCGCCTGGATGCTTAAAAATGCCTCAACTAATTCTAGCTCTTTGCTCATCAACCACCAGTTTGATAAAAGGCCCTTGAAGAGGTTTCGTTTTCAGCTCCTAGCGCCCATTTGTTCTCTTTTGGCTTGTTGGCAAACACTTGTCTTAATATCTCACTTGCTGCGACGATGTCGCCATTTGCAACTTCTTTTTTTGATGCTTAGTGCATCTTCAAAGTAAAAGCAAGGTATCAAAAAGCCCTCAGCGCTTAGTCTGATGCGGTTGCAACTCTCGCAAAAAGTCGTGTTTGTGAGGGTCAATGATGCCAATTATAGCCGTCATCAAGCCTATAAATAGACGCAGGTGCGTTTGGCAGCTTTTTCATCTTTTGTGATGTTATATTTTTGCGAGATGATCTTTAAAATTTCATCGCTTTTTAGCCCTTTTTAGATCCTCTTTGGCGTGCGAGATTTTTCCATATATTCGATAAATCTGATCTGAGAGTTTCTGAATTAGCAAACTCAAGCAAACTTTACTAGCTCATCGTCGTTAAAGCCTTTTTAGCGCGACGGTGTTTATCTTGACCTTTTAGCCCAGCGTCAAGTGCTGCCTCAAAAGCCAGCTAAAACCTCGTGTAAGACGCTTTTTGAGCGATAAATTTAGCCTTTTGCTCATTTAGCGTATCAAGCGACATATTTATGCGCTTTAGCCCAGCCTCTTTAGCCTTTTGGCAAAGTGTGGCAGCATAAAGCCATTTGTCGTAAGTGCTAGATCAATGTCTGGCTTATAATCGCTTATCATCTTTATAAAGATGTCTAGATCCTTGCGCACGAGCGGTTCGCCACCTGTGATCCTGATCTTTTCACACCCTCGTCGATAGCTACTTTTGACAAATAAAAATAGCTCTTCAAATGTTAGTAATGCTCTTTTGGCGTCCAACTAAATGGCGTTGTAGGCATGCAATATCTACATCTAAAATTGCAGCGCTGCGTCACAGAAAGGTCTAAATAATCAACAACCCGACCATATTTATCTATTAGCATAAAGCACCTTTTTAAGCTTGGTTAGAGCTTTTATTAATTTTTCAATTATATGTTAAAAAGATTTAAATCTAAATAAAAATTAAGCTAATTTTTTGCAGTTTAAGAGTAGTTTTGTCTTTTTAAAAATAGCCTATGAGATTTAGGCTAGTATGAAATTCAGCACAAACTCAACTCGCCCCCATACCCACGTGAAGGTCTTTGCTTGATCATGGCTGCGCTCTTTCCGTCCTTAAACATCTTTAGAATTTGCTTCTTCGTTGATAACGCTTGAGCGATCTTGTTGATATCTCTTGTTCGCTCTTCAAGGTTAAACATCCTATCTTTTTGCTCTGTCTGCAAAGTCATCTATAACTCGCTCGATGCTCTTTATAGCGCGGATTATCGGCACGATTTTTCATTTATCTGCTCATTTATCTGCTCTTTTTAGCTCATCTTTCACGTCTTTTAGCTGCTCGTCATCATCAGGCTTAAAAGCTTGCAAGTGCGGCTAGTTGTTTTTGAGATTGTAGTTTTCTTGCATGGCGCTCTCTATGGCACGCTCGTACCTTGCACATTTCTTATTTGTCTCGCTATCTTTTATAAATATCAAAGCTATCATTATCGCCAAAAACGATACCAAAACCTCATGTAGAAACTTCATATCCCTTTACGGAATTCGCTCTAAGCTCTCTTATCATCACACGCTCTCTAGCCGTCACATAAGCGTTCCAGTCGGCCTCGTCCTCTTCGTGCATGTTCTCTATCTTTGCTAGCCTCTCATCCTCCGCCCTTTAGATAAAGGCTCAATTTCTCTTTGGAAAGATAGGCATCGCGATCCTTGCGTAGTAAATTTCATCTTTTTAAATTTATCTTCGCTTATTTTTATATGCGTAAAGCCGATCTCATCGATATCTGCTCTCTTTTAAGTAGCAAGTATTGCTTGTGCTCGTTTTTATATAATCACTTAGCGCATCTATCTTTCTATGAGCTCGATGACAAGCGTTAGCAAGACTTGGTCGCTCTCTTTGGTTTCGCCCCGTGATTTTTGGCTCGCTTTAGCCACGCTCAAGCGCATCTTCATCACCTGGCAAGATAGAGTTAAATTCTCTTAAAGAAATTTCTCGTCCCCCGAGCTATCGCGCTCATAAAACCATGCTAAGAGGTGCTTTAAAAAGCCTTTACTTCGCTCATAATACACTTATCCAAACAAAGATGAAAAATAAAATTCCCAAGTAGCCATTTAGTGTGAAAAACGCCCGATCTATCTTGCTAAAGTCGCGCCTTACGATCCTATGCTCGAAAAATAAGATCACGCCGCTTACCACAATGCCAAAAACGCCATCGCTCCAAGTCCAGCCGCCCAAGCAAAAAGTAGCCAGAGTATAAAAAGCTAGAGGCGTGAAAAATAGCTGATAAAAATAGTGTCGCCTTGTCGCCGTAAATGGCTGGTATGCTAAAGAGCTTGTTTTTCTTGGTCCAAATTTCATATCCTGAAGTGAGTAAAAGCAGGTCAAAAGCCAGCCACCCAAAATGTCACACCAAGGCAAAGTAGCACGCTCCAAAGCGGTATGGCAGCGCTCACTGCGACCACGCCAGCGATAGAGAGCAAGTCCAAGACTAAGGCCTAGCACCAAGTGCGCTAGCTCGCTAAATCGCAAACAACGAGTATCCGCCAAGACGGCTAGGATAGGAAAGCTTAGCCAAAAATGCGAGCGAGATTTACAAAATAAGCGCAGATGATAAAAGATAAACGCGTTTGCTGCGATGAAAAAGCTGCATATTGCCCTTGCCTATGCGCCCATCGACGCTTGGACGGTTTGCGGTGCGTGGATTTAGCTTGTCGATGTCCTCGTCTTGGTATCTGTTAAATGCCATTGCAAAATTTTCTCGCGCTAACGGCACAAAGTGTGCCTAAAATAAGCAGTTTAAAAAGCCAAACCAAGCCGAGCCATTTTCTATCTTGCTCGCAACTATCATCGCCACAAAGATAAATGGCAGGGCAAAAACCGAGTGCTTAAAACGATGAGTTCTGCGATATCTTTTTAGCTTTTTGATCATATCATTTCCATGTAAAAAGTGTCTGATTTTACACCATTTTGCTTTAAATCTAAATTTTATATTATCATTGCCACATTATTTTTAAAATGAAGGGTTATGATGAGTAAAATAGCGATTATCGGAGATGGTTTTAGTGCGTTGTTTACGGCACTGAGCTAGCTAAAAGGGGTGAGGAAAATTTTTAGTTATTAGTAGCCAAAAAGATGAGTTTGAGAGCGGGATTTGCAACCCCATTTAACACCCCAGCGCTCGCAAAGAGATGGAGCGATATCTAGCTCATTTTTGGGGCTAGTTAGTAAAAAGCGAGCTTGATATATCGCTTTGTCTAAATGAAAACTTTAGAGCTTGGATGGCGAGATTTTCACGCTTAAATCAACAAAGGCTCACGATAAAAAGATGAGAATTTTGTTTAAGAAATTTGGAGAAAAAGAGCTTTGAAGTTTTAAAAGAGCTAAACGAAAAATATCCGCAGATAAATTTGCTGATGAGGTGGCGTTTATCTCGTTTTTAGCGATGATGAGAGCTTTAAAAGAGGCTTGATGAGATGAAGAGTCGCTGATAGTGAGCAAGGAAATTTTTAAGCGTGGATAGTGAGCTAGCAAATTTTGGATTTATAAATAAAAATATAAAAGGGGCGCTAAATTGAGCTAAAAACGCGAGCACTCGATGTTAAAAGAGCTACGAAACGCACTTTTTAGCTGAGCTAAACGAGCTTGGGTGCAGTTTATAAATGATGAGGCTATGAGCTAAAAACGCAGGGGCAAGCCGTGCAGAGGCTGTTGGCGCAGCTGGCGAATACGAGGCTGATAAGCTTTGTCGTGGCGAGCAGAAATTTGGAGCTTTCAAGCAAGCTCGGGACAGATTTAAAGCGCCATTTTGGCTCAATTTTACACGATCGACCTTGTGCTAAGCGAAGATCAGATCCCTAAAAACCGATCATTTTAAATGATATGTTTGCCAAAAGATTTACCCAACCAAAAATGGCGTCACGATCATCACAAATTACAAGTGGGCGCGATCGATACGCTTGTAAAACAGAGAAGATCAACGCATTTTTAAACGAGCTAAAGACGCACCTTGGCATAAGCGAGCTAAAAGAGCCTAGTTTTAGAGCCAAATTCGTGCTTCTTAGCTCAAACGACAAGCCAGCGATCGGACGTGATGAGACATATCAAAACTCTACTCTACAACCAAGCGTACGGACTAAATGAACTAAGCTTTGCACCGCACTTTTGCAGGCGTTTTGGCTGATCTTATTAAAAGAGGGCAAAAAGCAACGAAGATAGCGATGAGATTTTTACTTTTTGAGCTCACTTTTACGAGGGCTAAACTTGTTTAAAAGAACTAGCACTAGGTGGCACCACAGCAAGCGGCAAGAGCGAGTCTAGCCTTTGAGCTAGCAAAGGGGAAATTTAATGGCGTCATCTTAAGCCTTGACTCGCTAGCACTTTATAAAGAGAGTAGATATCGCTAGCGCAAAGCCAAAGCCTTGGCAGCTGGGGCTGTGAGGCACTTTGGGGTGGATGAAAATTTACCCTGATGAGGATGAGCGTCAGGGGCATTTTTGAGATTTACAAAAATGCAAAAGATTTTGCGCGCTCGCAAGGCTGCCCCTCATCATCGCAGGTGGAAGCGGCTTTTTATCTAAAGGCGATGCTAGCGGTCTTACGCCAGATGTGCCAAAATGCGAGATAAATTTAAGCAACGAGAGGTACGAGGCTAGCTTTACAAAACGACCCTGAGTTCGCAGAGCATTAGCCAAAATGACTCTTATCGCCTTGAAAAATGGTATCAAATTTATAAAGTTGGCGGCCAAACCCCAAGCATCTGGCTAAAGCAAAACACCAAAAGAGCGTCATAAAAGAGCTTGCGATATTTGAATTTACATAGGATAAAGAGGAGCTTAGAGCTCGCATAGCAAAAGCGAACGAAAAAAATATGCTAGATGAGGGGCTTGATAGATGAGGCAGAGTTTTTTATTTGAAAGAGTATAAAAAGCGAGCCAAAGCCTTTAAAAGTCGATAGGTCTAAAAAGAGTGCAAGCAGTTTTTGAAGGGTGAGTTTCAAAAGCGAGGCTAGAAACGCTCATCGCCACGCACACAGCTCAGCTTGCTAAGCGTCAGCGAACCTTTAACCGATCGCAGTTTGAGAAAAAGAAATTTGTTGGCGACTTGGCGCAGACTAGAAGTGAGTACGAGGTACCCAAAAGGTTGAAATTGATTGTCTAGGTGGTAAGGTTAATTTAGTGAGGGGGAGCGAACAGCTCCAAAAGAAACCAGTTCGATAGATATATATAGGCATTACCCTGATTTTTGGGCTGAGATTTTCTTGCAAGACATTTTCTATCGCATAAAAGCGTGCCAGTCGAGCCGCTCGCACAGCCAGAGCAAGCGCCAAGATAGCGGATATAGATGTCTGTGTTTTTCGCCGTTATCGTTTCTGATGTCTGAAAATTTCCTAAATTTCCGCCGTCCATCATAAGCATCGGGGCAGGGATCTCCTTATCGATGATCGACTCGACCGCTTTTAGCTGCCAACCATCGTCATGCTCTCAAAACTAACGTCGCTGAGGGTATTGTTTGCTTGAGCGTTGGCCTGAGCTTGTAGCCTCTTGCTCCATTTCAGCCCTCGTATCACGCAAGATATCGACTAGATAATACTCTTTTTCTCGTGGCCGCCAGGTTTTTACACATGACTTACAAAATGCCCTAGCTTTGGTGTACTGCGTGATCTCCTCAACCGTGTGAAGGTCGTTTAGTCTTATCACCTCTTTGATCGTGCCAAGGCTTACTCTAGCACACTCGCAAACGATGATCTCATCTTCAAAATGCTCTGGGTCTATGCCCTTGTAGCTTGCCGCAGCTGCCTTGATGACGTCATATGCCATGACCGAGCAGTGCATCTTTTGAGGTGGGACGGCTGGGGTGTCTGGGTTGTCACGCATAGCTCTTTCAACATCTAAGGTGTGAGTCTTAACCGCTTCATCGACCGTTTTTGCCGACGCAAAGCTCAGCCATCGTATCAGAGCTAGCTATCGCCGTGCCACAGCCAAAGCTTTTAAATTTAGCGTCCACTATCTTGTCAGTTTTTCTCATCACGAGCCAGTATAGCCCTAACCGCGTCGCCGCAGCTCTCTGCGCCAAAGTCAGCGATGATAAGTTTTGCATTGCTTTTTGGCGTCCTCTTCGGTGAGTTCGCCCATGGATGGGATTATTCATCCTATCTTGCACTACCTTGGAGTATTCGTCCCAGATAGACCTCCGATTAAGTTATTTTTGCCATGTTTTTCCTTTTAAAGTATCATAATCCCACTCTTATGCCACTCTGGGGCGTACGCGAAGGTGCTTGATATGCTCCTTAGCCTATTTACAGCATTTGTTATTTGCTCGATCGCGTAGTCGATCTCCTCTTCAGTGTTAAACCTAGAAGAGATGAGTCTAAGTGCCGTGTGAGCTGGCTCTTTGTCGGCTCCGATCGCCTCCATGATAGGGTTGCTCTCTAGCGTCTCGCTCCGCACAGGGCAGAGCCAGTGAGACGCCGCTATGCCAGCTCTATTTTCAGGTCCCAAAGCATAGCCTCGCCCTCGACGCCTTTGATGAGGCTAGGATAGTGTTTGGCACGCGCTGATGCCAACGACGCTAACGTCAGGGAATTTGTAGTAGCGCGTCTTCAAGTTTGTCACGCAAACGGCGAACGTGTGAGTGCTCGAAGTCCATAGATCGATTTGCCAGCTCAAGTGCCTTACCCATGCCGACGATGCCTGGTACGTCAAGCGTGCCACTTCTGCGTCCGCCCATGTGCTCGCCGCCGTGAAGCAAGCTGCTTAGCGGCATGCTATCGCTATATATAGCGCGCCAACGCCCTTTGGCCCGTGGTATGCGCTGAAAAGCTTAGAAAATCAACGCCCAAGTCTTGAACATTTATCTTTATCTTGCCGACTGCCTGCACGGCGTCAGTGTGAAATAGCGCCGTATTCGTGGGCGACTTTGGCAAGCTCTTTTTCATCGGAAAGATCATGCCAGTTTCGTTGTTTGCGCTCATTATGGCGACAAAGTGCGACATTTTTCGTCCATGACAGCCTTAGCTGCTCTGGAGTGACGATGCCGTCGCTATTTAGCGTCTAAAACCGTAAGCTCCACGCCATGCTTTTCAAAATTTTACAAGTTGCTAAAAATGGCTGGGTGCTCGACTGCGGTGGTGACGATGCGTTTTTCTCGCCGGTGGCGATCTTGTCAAAGTAGATGCCTTTTATGACCCAGTTGTTGCTCTCGGTTTGCATGATGTAACGACGATGTCGTCGCTTCTTTTGCGTTTATACCAGCGTAGAGTTGATCAGTGCTGTTCGTAGTGCTGGGTGGGTCTCTGAGCCACATTGTGAAGTGAGTTTGGGTTTGCCGTATTTTTCTCGCAAAAACGGCTTCATAAAAGCTCAAAAGCCTCTGGATCAACCATCGTTGTGGCGTTATTGTCTAAATATACTCTCAATTTAAAACCTTAATTCGGATAAAAATATCCTTTTTATTTTTGATGGGATATTATAACAGTTAAAAGCAAGTTTAAAAATAGCTTTAGTCAATATTTGGCTCATTTGATAGTGAAAAATATATTGAAATTCTTTATCAATATTTGGCAGATACGTCATTTTGCAGTGGTCTAAAAAGCCTATTTTACTCTTAATATTAATTATTTTTCTTAAGAATTATAAATTTAAAAGCTAGATAATTAATGGGATTGTAAATATTGCGACAATAAAATACCCAAAATAAAAATTTCTAAAAGGATATATGATGAGAATGATGGGCATTATACTTCTACTACTAACAAGCATATTTTTAATAGCCTGCTCTGCAAATCAAGCCAAGCAATAAGATAAGTAACTCTGAACTAGAAAGTTGAGCTAGTAAATATGGCGGGGGTTTATATATTTAATAAGAAATTTGTTGAGGAGATAGAGAAAGAGAGAAGCGGAGAGAGAAAGCGGTTAATCAACAAATTTTCTAAGTGAAATAGCTCATATATCAAACAAAAAGCGAAAGAAATAAAAGATGAGAGAGCTACTAAAGGAAAGGTATTATAACAATCCAAAAATAGAGAGCAAATTCTATCTAACGGTAGCGATACTATCTTAAATGGTTAGACTATGAAAATGAAACAGGTAAAAAGTAAAAATACCAGATGAATATGTTAATAAAATAAAAGAGTTTATAGGAGATGAAAGTCAGTAAATCACCAAAACCATTGTTAAGAAAAGATTACATATAGATGACAATAAAATCATACCTATAACTATATCACTAACATACAGCTATCAATCAAAAATATATGGTCTATTTGGAGATGAAGGAGCTGGGATAGGTAGAAGCAGAAACAAACTATGTCTTAGGTGGAAATAAATTATGCTTTGAGTAGCTCTAAAAACACTTTTCGTTAAGGAAAAATAGTGGAAAACAACAATAATAACCCTAAAAATAAATCTGTAAAACAAATAATCTCTGATATAAAAGATCATGCTGATATGGCTGATGCTTCTTACTCATTTTATGAATTATGAGCAAAAATGAAAAATGGAGTAAATCTGATGGAATTTTCTATAATTACAAAAATACTTAAAAACCTAAGTTTAACAATCTACAAATAAAGCATAATAAATTAATAATATTATAAATATAATGACAATAAAATAAAGCAAAATAAAAATTTCTAAAAGGATATAGGGATGAAAAGTTATAGGCATTATGCTTCTACTACTAACAAGCATATTTTTTAATAGCCTGCTCATGCAAATCAAAGCAAGCAACAAGATAAGCAACTCTGAACTAGAAATTAGCTAGTAAATATGGTGGGGTTTATATATTTAATCAAAAGAAATTGTTGAAGAGATAGAGAAAAGGGAAGCTGAAAGAAAAGAGCTAAGCAAAAATGAAAGGTAGAGATCTAGGGTGGTGGTCTTTATGCTGTTGATCCAAAGCCTATTAATGAAAAATTTCCTCAAATTACTTTCTAATGGCGAGCAATATTATACAATTAATAACTATCGCAAGGACAGTAAATTATCTAAAATATATATTAATAAAATAATAGATTATATAGGACAAGAAAATTATTATAAATTTTTACACTAGTATCAATCTTTGGTCTTTTTACATTGACGATACTGGATAATATAGTGCCTATTGAACTAACGGTAACATATAGCTATAAAGGCGATATGGTCTATTTGGAGACGAAGGAGCTGGTTTTTCTCTTTTAAGAGATGAAAGTACACAATTAAAGGTGGAAATAAAATTACTTTGATAGCTCTAAAAACACTCGTTAAGGGAAAAATAGTGGAAAACAACAATAATAACCCTAAAAATAAATCTGTACAACAAATAATCTCTGATATAAAAGATCATGCTGATATGGCTGATGCTTCTTACTCATTTTATGGATTATAGGCAAAAATGAAAAATGGAGTAAAATCTGATGAATTTTATAATTACAAAATACTTAAAAAACCTAAGTGCAACAATCTACAAATAAAGCATAATAAATTAATAATATTATAAATATAATGACAATAAAATAAGCAAAAATAAAATTTCTAAAAAGGATATAGGGATGAGAAATTATAGGCATTATACTTCTACTACTAACAAGCATATTTTTAATAGCCTGCTCCGCAAATCAAGCAAGCAACAAGATAAGCAACTCTGAACTAGAAAATTTAGCTAGTAAATATGGTGGGGTTTATATATTTAATCAGAAATTTGTTGAAGAGATAGAAAAGGGAAGCTGAAAAGAAAAGAGCTAAAGCAAATCGCTTGGAGATAAGATAAGATCAAATCCTAGAAAAATAAAGCAAGGGATAAGATTATAATAGTATATAATACAGCACACAAACCCTCATTGATAAACAGTTGCCACGAACTCTATCTAACGGCAAACGATGCTATACTATTTGGACAACCTATAGAGAGACAGAAACTGGCAAGAAAGTTAAAATTCAAAAAGTTTACGGATAAGATTAAAAATTTTTCATAGGGCTGGAAAAATTACAAAAATGCTGAGTGCTCTAGATATGAGTTATTTTTATATAGATAAAGATAACATAGCAATACCCATTAGGCTAACTTTAGTATCACAACATTTCAAAAAAAGCTATGGATTGTATGGAGATGAAGGAAGAGGTATTTCTTTTTCTAAAGAAAGACTTATAAATATAGCAGGAGATAATGTATTTTACTTTGATAGCTCTAAAAACACTTTCGTTAAGGAAAAATAGTGGAAAACAACAATAATAACCCTAAAAATAAATCTGTAAAACAAATAATCTCTGATATAAAAAGACCATGCTGATATGGCTGACGCCTCTTACTCATTTATGAATTATAGATAATAATGAAACGTGGAGCAAGTCGGATGAGATTTTTATAACTATAAGGTATTAAAAACCTAAAGTACAACAATCTACAAATAAAGCATAATAAATTAATAATATTATAAATATAATGACAATAAAATAAGCAAAAATAAAATTTCTAAAAGGATATAGGATGAGAATTATAGGCATTTATACTTCTACTACTAACAAGCATATTTTTAATAGCCTGCTCTACCAAACCAAGCAAGCAATAAGATAAAGCAACTCTGAACTAGAAAAATTTAGCTAGTAAATATGGTGGGGTTTTATATATTTAATCAAGAATTTGTTGAGGAGATAGACAGGCGTGAAAAAGAACGAAGTGATTACATGGATAATTTCTTTAAGAATAATAAAAGGAATTACTAAAAAGAGACGATCATAGCTATCATGGATAAAAACTACAAATTACTTTCAATGGCAATCGATACTATCTTAAATGGCTGAGACTATGAAAACGAAACAGGTAAAAAGTAAAAATACCAGATGAATATGTTAATAAAATAAAAAGAGTTTATAGGAGATGAGGATTTTAGTAAATCACCAAAACCATTGTTAAGAAAAATTTTCTATATAGATGACAATAAAATCATACCTATAACTATATCACTAACATACAGCTATCAATCAAAAATATGGTCTATTTGGAGATGAAGGAGCTGGGATGAAAATTGTAGCAGAGCAAGAAACAAACTATGTCTTGGGTGGAAATAAAGTTTTACCTTTGATAGCTCTAAAACACTTTTCGTTAAGGAAAAATAGTGGGAAAAACAACAATAATAACCCTAAAAATAAATCTGTAAAACAAATAATCTCTGATATAAAAAGATCATGCTGATATGGTTGACGCCTCTTACTCATTTTATGAATTTATAGACAAAAATGAAAAATGTAGCAAGTCAGATGAATTTTCATAACTATAAAATACTTAAAAAGCCTAAAGCTTTAACAATCTACAAATAAAGCATAATAAATTAATAATATTATAAATATAATGACAATAAAATAAGCAAAATAAAATTTCTAAAAAGGATATAGGATGAGAGTATATAGGGCATTATACTTCTACTACTAACAAGCATATTTTTAATAGCTTGCTCTGCAAATCAAGCAAGCAACAAGATAAGTAACTCTGAACTAGAGATTGGCTTCAAGTAAATATGGTGGGGTTTATATATTTAATCAAAAGAGTTTGTTGAGGGAGATAGAGAAAAGGGAAAAAGAAATAAAACTATCAGAAACAAATATGAGAAGCAAATAAAGACAACTATAGAAATGAGCTTAATAAAGGAATTTAAAAATACCGATTCTTTGTTATATAAACAATGGCAGCAAAAAAGATGAATATGCAAAATGGTCTATAAAATATGGTATGAAGGATGATTATTTTACAGCCAAAGGAATTTTTATAGAAGATATGGTTAGAGAGAAATTTCGTAGTTTAGATAGAGTTCTATCTAACGGCAAGCGATACTATACGCGCTGGACAACCTACGAAAATGAAACTGGCAAAAAGCTAAAATTTCAAAAAAGATTGCAGATAAGATCAAGGGTTTTATAGGGCTTGAAAACTATAACAAATTTAAACCACATGCTTTTATCAAGAGATTTTATGTAAGTAATGACGAAATAATACCTATATCAATATCACTATTATGATGTTGTTAAAAAGCTATGGAATATATGGTGATGAAGGAGCTGGTATTAGTTTTAGCAAAAATACATAGTTGATATAGGTGGAAATAATGTATTTTACTTTGATAGCTCTAAAAACACTTTCGTTAAGGAAAAATAGTGGAAAAATAGCAATAATAACCCTAAAAATAAATCTGTAAAACAAATAATCTCTGATATAAAGATCATGCTGATATGGCTGATGCTTCTTACTCATTTATGAATTTATAGATAAAAATGAAAAATGGAGTAAGTCAGATGGAATTACTATAACTATAAAATACTTAAAAAGCCTAATCCTAGAGTGGGTCTATGCTGATAATATAAAACAAGGTTTTATTAACCCAGAAACAGAATCAATGACAGCCTATGCTCTTTGTGTGAAAGCTAGGTTTATGAAGGATAAAGAGATAAAAACCACTTCAAGAAGGTGAAGCTGAGCCGGAAAAAGGTAAAATAGATAACAATATAAAAAGAATTTTATATATATAGATCATAAGACCAAACGAGCAGGAGCTGTTTTTATAAACCAACCTCCCTATCTCACCGCACAAAAACATTTGTAAATAGATATGAGCTGATATCTCATCAGCAAAAATACCGCAATATCTGGCTTTTCTTACACGATATTTAAGGATACAGAGCCTACTATGAGTAGCGACAAGCCAAGATATATCATAGCATTTAGGGGCACGGAGGTTGGCGGTGCTGAGCTCTTAAAAAGACTTGGTGCTGACGTGTTTATAGCTGCATTTGCTGGACTACCTCAGATCATATCGCTCTTTACGATGATAGGCGATATAAAAAAGGCTATCAGAGAGGATAGTGGTAGTGACGAGAAAACGCCTAACTTTAACGTAAGTATATGTGGTCACAGCCTTGGTGGACATCTATCTCAGGTATGTTGCTTGTTTTACAAGAGTTTAAATGTAGATGAGCTTTATACATATAATGCCCCTGGTATAGGTGGTCTTGCTATCAGTGCTTTGCATTTTGTATTTAGGGTGATTAGGCTGATAGTTAAGATGATCCAAATTTCGCGTGCATAAGCTACTTGATCTTTTGGATTTACCAGAAAAGTTATAGATAAATGCGTAGATAAGATATATAACGGCTCAAAAATACTGATACTCTAATAAGTGAGTGTAAAAGGCACAAAGACGAGCTAGACCCTAGCTTGCTAGAGGAGAGTGCTGCTAGCTGCAAAACTATACAAGATAATATACCATTTGAGATACATCACTGCGAGACTATAAAAACACTGTGACTTGTGAGGAATTTAATATAGGCAATGACTTTTAACAGAGCCATAGAGCCTACTGTGTCGGTGATAGCTGATCTGGAGGTATAAACTAGGGCTTACTCAAGATGATAGGATAAAACTACAAAAATACGCCTGAGGCTTCATCTACTTCATATGGGTCATCTCGATGGCATCTACTATATAAACTCGCACTATATGACTAGTATAATATATGCCATATATCTATACGACTATCTTTTAAAAGAAGATAAAAATTCAAGAAAAAGGCGCTAAGCGAGGACATATCATACGCGCTAACATATCTTGATAAGCTATCTGCCATACTAGTAGACAACATAGGGGCATAAATATAAACAGCAGATAAAAACGAAAATATAAAAGATGGTAATCAAAACTATATAAGTATCATTTTAGGAGAGCTTTATCACATACTAGAGAGCCTTGGAGATGAGGGAGTATCAAGAGATAATAGACAAATACTCTGCCGAAAGCGAAAATAAGCTAAGCAAGGTAACCTTGGTGGATATGCTGATGGATCATGGCTGATAAACAGATTATGCAAGGATAATGAGACAAAAACGATATGGACGATAGTTCAAATATAGCTTTAAACCAGATAAGATCGCTGCAAAAAGATGTATCCGCTGGAGATCTATACATAATGAAAATGAGCTAATAAAAAGATAAGAGTGATATCACAAAAACCTACACCTATGGCTCAAATCTTACAAAGTGCTGTTGCCAAAGAAAGATAGCTTGTTTATAAAAAGGCTAAGAGGCTCAGTTTTAAAAATGCTATGTTTAGTGATAACTTTACTAGCATTTATATAAGAGACAATGGGGCAAAGGAGAAAATTAGCCTAGATAGATCAAGCTCTACGGCGTTTGCTGACACTGAGGATAAGCAGCTTTATATATTTTTTAAACGATAAGGATGTTGTAGACTGCGATGAAAAATGTATAATAAGATAGAAGATAGGCTAAATATAGAGGACATCAGGTCTTATAAGCCAAATGTCTTTTTAAACTCTATGCCACTAAGCACCGCCACCGAACAATCAGACTATCCACTATACTTTAAAAATGAAGAGGCAGGGAGGATTCAAATTCTAGCTTAAGCTTTTCTCACCAGCCAAGGGACGAGGAAAAAGACAAAGGAAGACTAAGTGTTACCTATAAAAACTCACAGGCTAGCATACTAAACTACTCACTACTAAATAAAAAGTCTAAATATAGACCTAAAGCCAACAAACAAAGAGACCAAAGAGTCGCTTTGAAAAGGCAAATGAGAGACTCAAATTGAAAAACAAAGTAGTGCGCTAAGTACTAGTGGTACTGCATTTGCTAATCCAATCATAGAAGATGACGTGGTAGTTTGCCCACATGGCGGCCATGTGATATTAAAAAGTAGGGCAGGCAGAAGCATAAGGTCAGATGATCAAGGCGTGATACTTGACATTGACTTTATCAACTCACCGATAGTTGGCTGCTCAGCACATAATCCTTGCACCAAGGTGGCATACGTACCAAGAGCGGCTCTTAGTCTAAAAAGTACGAATAACCACTATGCTGTTATGCAAGACCCTAGTGCCAGCGTGCCTAAGCAACACTGGCTCACCGCTAAGATGTATCAGAAAATAGGATAAAGCTAGCTCATAGCATAGGTAGTCCAACATCTGAGAATAATAATGCTGCGGTGGTAAATCCAAATTTAAACAAGCCAGTGATAAGACTGCATGTAAAGGCTTTTTGCTTCTCAGAGTGATAACCTTTTGGTGGCTACATACTATCTATTTGATAAATTTGAAGATAAAAATGGCTTTAGTAAGATCAAACTCAACTTAGATGAGGAAGAGACGTAGAAGACAAAAATTTAAAAAGCCTTTTAACGGATAATTATGATAACAAGCGCTATGATATCAAAAGCATTTAAACTAAGATACGGGGCGGATAAGCTAAATTGGTATTTGTCACTCCAAAAGAATTTCTAGCGCACTTGATAAAAGAGAACTATAAAAAGCAAATAGTCCTGAAAGTGGCGTAGGGATTTTTTGCTAGTTTAGACGAGTTTAACAGCTCTAGCACAGATAAAAACAAGCAAACTTATACAAATGTATTTTTAACTCCAACCGGCGCTAAAAAGTATAAGAGCTTGAGATAGCTAAAGGGCTAGATAGTGGTTATGAAAACGACATAAACACAACTAACTTTGTAATGCTTGTTAGTTGATAAACCCTAAAGTGAAGGATCGTTTTTGAGATTAGATAATACAAAAAAATTATTAGAAGTATAGAAGACTTGCTTGACACATTTGATGTTTTTGCTGACAAATATCAAAAACATAACATTTTATTGTCATGATTTAAACCATTTTCATGATACCAATATATTAAATGGAGATGCTTTATATAACAAGACAATCGCGAGGCTATACAATCACAAGAAAGCCAATAAAAATGTGCTTATAAAAACATATAAGTATTTAGAAAAAGCTAGATTTATTTAAAAAGCGAGCTGTCAATACAACCAATAAGATAACAATCAAAGATATTGATATAGATGTAGAGGTTCTTAGTAAAGAACAAGATGTAATAGCAGAATTCTAAAAGAGCTAATTAGAACTTACAATAATCGGCGAAGCAAAGACAATAAGATTAGAAAATTTTCGATTGATGCATCTAGCCAGTTGGTATCTAACTATAAAAATATAGAGACAAATTTTGAGGCTATATTAGATAAGCTAAAATTCGCTAATCAACAAAAACCAATACAATACTAAGTCGTGAATTTTGATAAAAGAGATGAAACCGTAAAGGCCATAGAAGAGCTTTAAAAATATAAAAGAAAATCTCAAAAAGCTTCAGAGGATGGCAACAAATATATTTTAAAAGAGATCACAAAATTTCTAATCGACCTTGTCGACAGCTAAGCGATATAAGGGATCGTTTAAGCCACTAGCTTTTATTGCTGGCAGCTCCAGAGGCGATAACTGCTACTACAAATATAATTGATTTTTAAACAAAAGAGGCTTTACGTTTTCTGGTCCAGCCGCTAGCTTTGCTAGCTACTCAATGGCTTTATACTAGGTCTATTAAACACGAGTGTAGTTTTAATAATATATTGGTTTTCACAAAATGGCAATGAAAAAGTGGAGATTTATAGATTTTTCATGCTTTGATATAACAGCCACTCAAAGCCAAGAGCAATTATGATGAGTATATTGGTATTTGTTCTGATTTTTATTTTAGAGGGCGATGAACAAAGCTCTATTTTGACGCTAGAGTAAGCAAAAATGAAAATGTAGACAAGTCTAAAAATATATCTATATGTAAAAATGACAAGGACAATAGCGAAGAGAGCTTGCTTGAAAGGATAAAAGAGTGCGTGATCGCAAATAGGGCATTGTCTATATGCAGTATCCATTTTTAACTCTTTCAAAATTGCAAATCTCTAAAAGACAAATCCTTAACAACAAAAAGACGATACTCTCACAATACAAATAATAGTAGCGGCATCTCTAAAAACTATCTTGTCGTCTCAAACGCACCCCATGAAACTAAACGCAAAGCTAAGCAGACACCTTATACAAAACATCCTAAGCTATAAGATAGAAGATAGTATAAACAGAGTTAGCGGTAAAAAGATAGTTGATCCTAAAAATGTAGGCAACATAAAAAGACTATAGCCAGTACTCTATACAAATAGACACTCAAAAAGACGAAGACCTTTTATCTTTTTAAAGCTTGAGTCCGTTTAACAGAGTTATTAAGTCTAGGCTGGCAAAATTTGAAAAGGATATGAGGATACAATTTCTATATGAAAGGTGTCAAAATTACTGGGATTGATGCAAAATCAGTAGAGGCTTTAAACTACCACTTTCAATGAAAAAATACAGACATTAATGAGCACCAGCTATATCTAGGTCGCATAAATCAGACACTTTAAAAACGCATAAAACATGGAGAGATAGTTAATAGTGAGAGAGGATTACTAAAAGCAAAATATAAAGGATTTGAGTATCTTTTTCAAGCTTAATTCCAACTTGAAACATGATAAAGTGGCTTATAAATCAATACTTTAAAATGCCTAATGAGAGGTATGAGAGTTTTGAAGCACTAGCTGATGAATCTTACAATCAAACTTCTATAAGGACACATTATTCCCATCCTCTACAAAAATATTTCTTCTAGTGATGGGCTATTATGCTCATAAGACAGATGTTTGACAGCTATATTATTGAGCAAAAAGGATTAGATTTTCATATCTTTCATCAAACTACAGAGGCACTAGAGATATTTGGCAGGAAAACACTTAATGTTCTTTGTGAAAATACATATTATGTACAAGAAAATGATGCTATCGTGCTTATTTACTTTACAAGCAGACAAAAGAAGCAAAAACAACAAGATGCTATCTGTATAGAAGAGATAGTAGAAAAATAGAGCAAAGCCATGTAAGAAATGGTGAAAAACATACTAGACGATGACTCTATAATGAGCTAAAAGAGCTTCTTGAAAAATTCTACGGCATAGATGGAGAAAGCATAGATGATAGAATTTTTGAAAAGTATATTAAACAGATAGACGATGGTGAGTATGTAAATATACTATGGATCTATCTCTAACATCAACATTAGATGATGCCCTATATGATATATTTTCCATATGCTATTTTTCATGAACAAGTCTGACGACATAATGAAAAAGTAATTGACGCTGTGTTCTCAGGTCAGCAAGGCAATATCGTTAAGAATATTTTTATGGAACTAATAGGAGAACTAAAAGTATTTAGTATGTTGGGTGAAGCACCAGTTGCAAAGCTAGTGCACGAAAACAATAAAAAGCCATGAAAAAACTCAAACAAACAGCATTTGCTGGAGTGGTCAGTATAAAGGTAACCAACTTCTCTATATATATAGATAACAAAGAAATCCAACCACAGAATACAAAACAATGGATGAATCTCTGATGTGAGGCATAAATGTAAAAAGACAAATAGCTATAAGTGCTGGTAAAAACTTTTTAAAAAAATAGCTTAAAAAGCATGCAGAAACTTTAATACAAAGCTGGATTTTGGCTTTTAGTGGATAGTTTTATCAACAACTACGAACAACAAAAAGATCTTTGAGACTATTAGCTATCATAAGTATTTCACAAATAGAATTGATGATACCTATACTATTGAGAATATATCTTATGAACCAAATTCAAATAAAACAAATGAGTATACCTACTATCCTATAGAGATATACTCATCTTTTATAAATATAGACCTAAAAAGAACTATCATGGGAGGAAGACTATCTAGTGGAGGACTAGACTACCCATAACTTCTTCTACTATGATATAAACACTACTAAAAACAAACTAGACTCTAACCTATCTAAAGATATAAGCCCTAGATACTGATGATATCTTATCTATGCCTAGATGAACTAAGAACAGATAATAAAACTGATGAAGAGTTCTTTAATAACCTTAACAAAAGAAATAAAAACTAGCATATTCACCCAAAAGAGCTTATGCTACAAGGAGTAAAAACATTGCTAACAATAAGTCCATCAAACTCAATAGATATAAAACAAAGAGATGAAAGTATGAGATGTATAAAAGCAAATAAAAGCACCTCAAAACAAGCTCTGCCAATGAGACAAATACAACGAAGCTATGGAGATACTAGAGGACTTTAAAAATGGAGAAATTTAAATACCAATGTATGTGAAGTAGATAATAAATCAAAGAAGACTACTAAAAAGCATTAGATGTTACCAAAGAAACAATATGAGGTAGCAATGCATAACTTCC